>OHXU01000528.1_pt1 | contig 10855 bp, 13 predicted proteins | sample 1580091 | NCBI WGS metagenome assembly OHXU01 (sample SAMEA3882529, study PRJEB24775) | human gut metagenome | biome: human-associated habitat; feature: intestine environment; material: feces | place: Netherlands | collected 2009/2010 | reverse complement strand
GGTGCGGCAGCGTCTCCCACTCCAACTTCACGGAGCTCGGCCGCGGCAAGGACTTCTCCGTCCACAAACTCGGCCACGAGCTCAGCGCCCGCTTCGACGCGACGCACGGCGCCTCGCTGACATCGCTCTGGGGCTCCTGGGCCCAGTACGTCTACCAGGATGACACGGCCCGCTTTGCGCAGTTCGCCGAGCGCATCTTCGGCATCGAGGCAAGCGCGGGCACAGAGGAAGAGCGCGCCCGCCAGGGCATCGAGAAGATGGTCGCCTACTTCAAGAGTCTCGGCATGCCCGTGAGCCTGCCGGAACTCCTCGGCACCAAGCTCAACGACAGCGAGCTCTACAGCCTCGCCGACCTCGCCACGGCCGGCGACACGAAGAAGCTCGGCACCTTCCACCCGCTCACCAGAGCGGATGCCCTCGCCATCTACAAGCTCGCCAATCATTAAGACACTACAGCAACGCCCCCTGACGAAATCATTCGCCAGGGGGCGTTGCTGTATAAAAATTGGGTATTATTGAATATTATCGAAAAGAAAAATGTAAGAATCGGATAAAGGATACATCAGCAAATCCCCAGCAAGCCTAACGCAATGCCGAGCAACATAATGCCAAGCATAACATAGTTGACATTAACATGCTTGTTGCGTAACAGGTAGAATGCCAGCAGAGTAACGCAGAGTGGCACGATACCGATAAAAAGCTGATCGAGATATTTCTGGAGCATGATGGGTTCCTTGCTACCTTCTACCGCCACGGAAACAATAGTTTTGAACTTAACTGTCGAAGCCGTCATGCATCCCATCATCATCAAACCTATCATTCCTGAAGCTTTTGTCAAAAGACGCATGCCACCACTCTCATAAAGGCGCTTAATGAAGCTCTCACCAACCATATAGCCACTCATCAATGCATAATAGTGGATAAGAAAGGCCGGCACGTTGTAAAGCACGAGAAACACAAGAGCTCCGAGCGGTGAACCAGCACTTGCAAGCGAAATGCCGATACCAGCAGCCAAGACACGTAGAATCCCCCAGAAGAAGGAATCGCCGATGCCCGAGATTGGCCCCATCAACGAAGCTTTGATAGCGGTGATAGAGTTTGTATCAAAATTCTTGTCTTCGCTATTCTGTTTCTCCATCGCAGCCACGAGACCCATGATAAAGTTATTGATGTGCATGGTCGCATTAAACCACGTCGTATGGCGGACAATAGCCTCGGCACGTTCTGCATCAGTCTTATAGAAACGATTGATAACTGGCAACAAAGTATAGATAACACCGAGTGCATGATACTGCGTAGCACCCGTACGGCTCGCGTTCATTGTCCAAGAACGCCAGAAGACGGAGCGCAGCATTTTTTTATCTTCAGGGGAAAGTGTTTTCTTCTCTTCCATCATGCGAAAAAGTCCTCCTCTTCTTCCGTTTTTGTCTTGGGCGTTGCCGAGGTACCACCGCCAGCTGGCAAATGCGCAATCTCGACATCACGACTGATGATAACAACACATACAACGACACCAAGGGCCGCAACGGCCACAGCCGGCAATTTGAGGTAAGCCGTAAGCACAAAGCCCAGCAGATAGAACACCGCTAGCTTGTTATCCCAGAGGAGTTTCATGAGCATAGCAAAACCTACGGCCGGGAGCAAGCCGCCTGCAGCGGAAAGGCCATGCATGAAAGCTGGCGGCACACTTTCCATGAATACGTTGACCGGGCCACTACCTGCCAATACGCCGAAAAAGGACATCGAAGAAATGATGACATAATAGAGCACCCACGTACCATAATGCATAGCCACGATCTTGCCCTGTGCATTGGCAGCAGCTGCGCGATCGAGAAACGGCGCAAAGATGTTCATGAAAACGTTCTTGAGGAACATGACCACAAAGGCAGCCAGCATACCGATTGGAATGGCCAGAGTGATGGCTGCCTGCTGCTCAACATTGGCCGTAATGGCAAATGTTGTTGCCATGGCCGTAGCCGTAACTGGTTCGGCCGCTATAACACCACCAATATTGACATTACCAAGGAATACAGCTTCGAGGGCTGCGCCCATCAGAATCCCCGTTTCCAGATCACCGAGCAGGAACCCTGCAACCAGACCAACGACAAGAGGACGCTCCATCATGCTCTGGCCAGTCAGATAGTTGCCAGCAAAGCAAATGAAGACACTGAGTGCCGCTATGGCAGCATATTCTAGCATAATTTTTCCTCCTTCCGATTTTGTAATGATCAACCCAGTTTAGTCAGTGCTTCCTTGAGATCAAGCTGCGGATTCGTTGGCAGGACTTGATTGTACGATTTGACATGCGACAGTGATGCCAACTCACGAGCAGCTTCAAGTTCCTGCGGATTGAGCAGGACACTGTGGAAGAGTGCTGTCTTTGATTTCGGATCCGATTTATCAAAACGGCCAGCATTGGCGACATTGACTGTTTCGATATCCTGAACATTCTTCGCAATCTTCGTCGCATCCGATACACAGTTCACGATGGCAAAGATACGCTTGTCCTTGCCACGCGGGTCGTTAAAGACGCGAATTGCATCATCAACGGAACGGATGAGAAGTTTCATCCCATTCGGCACTGCCATTTTAAGCGTCATTTGCATGACATCGCTCTTAGCTGCCTCATCATTAGCGACGACGAGCAACGGAGAATTGAGTTCCTTCGTCCAGACAACAGCTACCTGGCCATGAATCAAACGATCATCTACGCGAATCTGTGAAATCATGATATATTCCTCCTAAAATCAAGCAACTTCATTTGTATGTACATCAGAAAAAATCATCAAGTTCTTTTCCTGCATTCTCTTTCTTTTCGAAAACCAATGACACAAGCTGTGGCGCAGCTTCTGTCGTCATTGTATCCAGCTTGTCAGTAGTAAGCTTCTCTTCTGGAGAGAGCATAACGGCCAGCACAAGCGGCAGATTCGCATTGGCGAGGACGAAGACATTATCCTTTCCGCTCTTAGCGACTTCCGCTACAACCTTCTGATTCACGCTACCACCATAGAAATCTGTAAAGATGACGCCCTGCTCATCTTCCTGCAGGCTCGATAAAAATTCTGTAATCTGCGCTGTATAATCCTCATCTGTCACATAAGCATCTATGAACGTGAGCTCTGCCCCCTTACCAGCTAGAATATTGATTGAACTCTGCATACCGGAAGCCAGATGCCCATGGCTGGCCATAAGATATTTTCTCTGCAAGATAATTCCCCCTTGTTTTATTCATTTCTCTTTTGTTTTTTCTTGTTTATAGGATAATAGATAATCTTTGCAAAAATGCCGCAGAAATGTTTCAATCTTGTAACATTTCTGCGGCACTTCATATCATACCTGCGATATTCTTTTTACTCTGCTGAGGAGATGGTATTCCAGTTGTTCAAAATGGTATCCTGTTCCCTAGCGGCGCGGCGAAAATCTATCTCACCATAATGAGACATCATTTCCCTATCTATCTCTGTCATTGCCTGCGGATGCGTAGCAGATGAAAAAGCGATACGATTCAGAACCTCCTGCGTTTCTTCCAGCATGCAGAATTTCAGGAACGCTTCCGCTTCTCGAGGATGCTGTGCACGATTGACTTTGGATACGGCATCGAGTGTCCAAGCACATTCTTCTGGAACGATGGCGCGAATTGGGAATCCTGATGATTCGAGACTACGTGCATCATCAAGAAATCCTACACCCAATAAGCATTGTCCGCTAGCAACACGCTGCACCGCCTCAAAGCCGTTGTAAGAACTCATGCCTATATTCTGCTTCAAAGCCGTATAAAACATCGTCGGATCCACGTAATGCTGCATGATATATGCGAGCAATGTATAGCTCGTGCCTGCGGCATTGGGATCAGCAAAGGCAATCTCGCCGCGATAATCTGGATCAAGCAGGTCCTCGTACGAAGCCGGCATTGTCTTGCCCCGCGGAGCAAATTCCTTGTTCCAGCGCTCTTGATTGACTACAACAGCCAGCGGTGTCGATGCAATGCCGAACCAACGATTCTCATTCGAACGGAACTGTTCCGGAATGGTATCCGCCCCGCTCACAAAGACCACAGAGGTCAGCCGATGCTCTGCAGCGCTCAACTGCGCATGCGTTGCGCCCCCCATCATGATGTCAGCTTGCGGATGATCCTTCTCACGATAAATACGTCCAAGCATGGCTTGCGTTGGCAAATAAATATAATCATAGGTGCAACCTGTCTTTTCTTGAAAAAGTTCGAGAACAGAGCGTCCTACCTCATCACGCATAGCCGAATACACAACAAGATGGTGGCCACGAAGATCGGGCAGTCCGTCAGTAGACAGCGATTCTTCGCCGGTATGTCCGCAAGCAGACATCAATATCGCAAATAGGGAAAGCATGGTTGCAGCAAGATATCTCCAACTCACAACGATGCACCTCCTGACCATTGTCGGCATACTTTCGCTGCCGCCCAGAGACTCCTACCACTTGTATCACCCAGATACTGTAGCGCTAAGCAGCCATTTTCATATATATCGATATTGAGTATATCGTCTCGCAAATGAACGTTGGGCTTTACCGACTTATGCAAATAAATGCGGATATGCGCTGATGGTACCATCTGTCGTACCTCCAACTGCAGATGCGCATCGTCCTTTCCTAGCGGACGAGCCTCTTGTAATGCCGCAGACAATTGGCGACGTTCCTCCGACGTTAATATACGATTATCATCCCTGCTAGAAAACCAGTGAACTTCCGCGGCCTCCGGCAAAAGCGCAACCAAATGCTGAGGCGTAACGAGTCCTTCTAGGACAACGTGTAACATATTCTGCACATTACCATTTGCATCGTCGTATTCCATACCAGACAACCACAACTGATTGCCAAGCGCAAAATCCTGTGTCTTGCCATTCAAATAAACAATATGTCCAATCATACGAGGAACATTCTGTTCATCAGCAGGAATCCTCTTCGAAGTCCCCTCACGCAAGAGTTTCTGGCTCAGCTCATCGATACGTTGCAAGCGTTCTTCTTGGTCAATTACCCCTTGTCCTAAATAAGCGTCCTGGAATTCAATACGTATGGGCAGTGAGATATCTGCCCGACGCGCAGATTCCTCCCGAGATTCAATGACCGTTACCTGATGATATGCACGGGTATTCCAGAAAATTATCACCATACAGCCCAACAGAATCAGACCATACAAAAAAAGTACACGCCAAATCCATTTTCTTTTCATGACGTACCCCCTGCCAGAAAGCCCAAGATAACTTCTGTACCACTGCTCGGGTAACTGTATAAGTCAATAGAACCGCCCTGCTTCATCATGATTTCACGGCAGATGACCAGTCCAAGGCCATTGCCCTTTGCCTGATGTACATCATGCAAACGCTTCACAGGATCCAGCAACGCCTGTTGAAATGCCTCTGTCATGCCAATGCCATCATCGAGTATATGAACCTCAAGACGTTCTACATTACTGGCCATCATGATTTCAATAGTCATACATTCACTGTAGCGCAAAGCATTGTCGAGCAAATTCAGGAGCACCTGTTTTGTCTTATCCCAATCAAATCGGCACACATCATCCGTGAGCATGAGTTCCAGATGAATGTCCGCCTCTTCCAGACGCGGCATTACCTCACGCACGACTTCACGGATTAACGGGGCCAATGCTGCCCGACGGTCTGTAACGGAAAAACCTGTCCTTCCCAGACGCGACAAAGCCAATAATTCCTCCACCAGCTTTAATAAGCGCCGCCCCTCCTCATGGATAGAGTGTAGTCCCTGTGTTTTTGCCGATTCATCGTGCAATCGCGGAATCAACTCAGCATAGCCGATGATAGCTGTCAATGGTGTCTTAAATTCGTGCGTCACACTATCAAGAAATATCTTCTGTTTCTGACGTTCCTGTTCCAGACCTTCGATATAACCGCGGATGCTTACACGCATCTTGTCAAAGTCTTCGGCCAATGCCTCAATCTCATCGCCGCTTTCAATACAGACAGTGGCATTGTAATCACCCCGCGAGATACGGGCTGCTGCCTGCTGTAATTTTCGCAACGGACTCGTCAGAGCATCCGCCAGAACGCCAGCTAGTATCCAAGCTAGTAAAGCCGCAAGCAAGATTACCACAACCATCATCAACAGAGTTCGCTGCATTAGCTGTGTCTCCCGTGTCAACGGGCGCAAGAAACGCAAAACTCCGATAATATGCTGGTCAGCAAAGACCGGAAACGACAACATAAGGACGGTATCATTTCCGGTTTCGTCAATGGCCCATGCCTTTTCTCCGTCCACAGCTTTCCAGATATCGCCTGCCGGCAGGCTCAATTCATTGCGCACCGAATCAGCAAGAAGATTTCCCTGCGTATCGTATGCCTGAATACGATACCCCTGCTGCTCAGACAGATATGCAGTCATCAGAGACGCACGTGCTTGAAAGGACTCTTCTGTCTTATCTGCACCTTCTAGCACACGATCCACGTAAAGCTGTGCGCCATAGCTCTCCCGCAGGGATGTATCCGCACTGGCCTGCACTAGTGTAGAACCTCTCTCATATATACATCACCTGACATTTTCTGGTATAATAGGCATATAGACATAGTCACCAGTATGGAGGTGTTGTATCATGAGTGGACACAGCCGTAAGTACAAGATCATGTTGATGAATGAGGAACGTAATCAGCTGAAGGAGGTCTTGCGCTCAAACAAGACATGCAACACCATCAAGAAACGCTGCCAGATCTTGCTGGCACTGGACTGCAACACGAATCCCGACACCACGTATCGCAACTGTGCGTATTACCTCGGCGTGTCGTTGAAGATGGTCTGCAATATCGTCAAGCTTTACTGCGAGAGCGGGCTTCAGCGCACGCTGACCTTGAATCGCAATGTGAATTCAGATAATGCCACGCGCAAGATCGACGGTGCCATGGAGGCCAGGATCATTGCCATGGCCTGTGGTGCCCCGCCGGAAGGGTATGCCAGATGGACCATCAAACTCCTCACAGACCACGCAAGAGTTGAACTGGGGCTCACTGCTGGTGAGGAAGCCGTTCGGCGGATGCTAAAAAAAACACATTGCGCCCTCACTTGAAAGGCTACTGGTGCATTCCCAAGAAGCAGGATGCCGATTTTGTTGCCTGTATGGAAGACGTCATCGACGTGTATGAGCGTCCTTATGCACGCAAGCGGCCTGTGGTCTGTCTGGATGAGAAGCCTTTACAGCTCCTCGGCGAAGTCCGTGAGCCGATTCCTATGAGCCCTGGTGCTGTCGAGAAGATCGATGCAGAATACAAGCGCAATGGAACCTGCAGTATCTTTGCTATTGTAGAGCCGCTTACGGGGCACCAGCATATCTCAGTGCGGGAGCGGCGGACTGCTCTGGACTGGGCGGAAGAGATCCAGTATCTATGCGATGTCATGTACCCACGTGCTGAACGGATCGTCCTGGTCATGGATAATCTGAATACGCATACACTCGGCTCACTTTACAAACGCTTCAAGCCAGATGTGGCCCGTCGGCTGGCGGGGCGGTTGGAGATACACCATACGCCGAAGCATGGCAGCTGGCTAAACATGGCCGAAATCGAGCTGAATGTATTGAGCAGGCAATGTCTCAACCGACGAATCGAAAGCCTTGTCAAGCTGCAACGTGAAGTCCGTGCGTGGGAAAATAAGCGGAACAAGAAACCGACACCGATTCATTGGCTATTCACTAAGGAAAAAGCCAGAGTCAAGCTGGTATCTTTGTACCCAGATTTGAGCAAGTGATTGATTGTTATATATATGGAAGAGGCTCTACACTAGACTGTGCGCCAGCGCACTGTATGCAATACTGCCAGCCGCTAGCAACACAGGCAGGAAGATTGCCACGCTCATAAGCATAACCTTACCCTTCATGCGCATGCAAATTCTCATCGCATTGCCTACCTTTCCGTGAGTTTATAGCCCGTGCCATAAATGGTTTCCAACCTTCCAGAGTAAGGCCCCATCTTTTTGCGCAGACGCTGGATAAGGATATCGACCGCCCTCGTGCTGCCGGCAAAATCGTAGCCCCATACTTCTTCGAGCAACCGCTCTCTTGTGAATACATGATTGATATGGCGCATCATAAGCGCCAACGTATCAAATTCCTTACGCGTCAGGTTCACGAGCTGCCCATCTACCTTGGCCGTGCGCGATTCTGGATCAATCACCAGGCCTTGCACGGCAATGGGCTTCTCCTCAAGAACCATTGTATCCGTCGGCTCAGAGCGTCGTAATACCGCCTGTACGCGAAGCATGAGTTCTTCACTGCTAAATGGTTTCGTTACATAATCATCAGCACCGAGGCGCAAACCTAGAATACGATCTTCACGTTCCCCCTTGGCTGTCAGCATGATGACACCCAACCGTTCCCCCATTTCACGTAAATGGTGCAACACGTGATAACCGCTCTGGTCTGGCAGCATAACATCAAGAATCAGCAAAGCCGGATGACAACTCCTCACCAGCTTCAGGGCCTCCTGTCCCGAAGTCCCTGTCACAACCTCATAACCAGCAAGTTCCAGATTCATCCGCACCAGATCCAGAATGCTGTGCTCATCATCAATCACTAAAATTTTCTTTCCCATTTTCTCCTTCCTCCATCTTGGCTTCATTATACATGAAAAAACACAAAACGCAAAGAAAGCCGCCGCATGGATAATTCTATGTACGACTGCTTTCTTTGATTATGCAAAAATCCCCAGCTTCAGATAATATCATCCGAGACTGGGGATTCTTTATAACTCAGGCGTTATTAAAAGAGGCGCAGATACGAGTTCGATACGCATCCAGCTCAATCACTTGCCAAGAGCAGCCTGACCTTTGTCGAGGAGCTCCTTGCCGCAGTGCTTGACGACGAGGCACGCGAGCGTCATCAGGGCGATGGCGAGCACGAGCTGCAGGCCGTCGACGCCGATGAGGAACTTGCCGGCCATGAGCTTCATGATGCCGCCGTAAACGCTCATGACGAGCGCCGTCATCGTGACGATGAACATGAAGACCATCGGCACGTAGAGCATCCAGCCCTTGCGGTTCGTCATCTTGAGGAAGACGGCGAGCGAGATCAGGACGAGTGCGGAGAGCAGTTGGTTGGCTGCGCCGAACAGCGGCCAGATATTCATGTAGCCAGCGAGGCAGAGGCCATAGGCGAAGATGAGCGTGAGGATCGTGGAGACGTACTTGTCCATGAAGAACTTCTGCGCACCGCTTGCCTCGACGCCATCGCTCGGCTTGATCATCTCCTGGAAGGACATGCGGCCGATGCGGGCGACGGAGTCAATCGTCGTCATGCCGAGTGCCGATACGCACATCGTGATGAAGCAGGCAGAGAAGCCGGCCGGCAGGCCGAAGATATTCGTGAAGAACGTGCTGATGCCAGCTGCGAAGATCTGGAACGGCGTGCCCTGTGCCATGACGCCGTTCGAGGCAGCGGCGCAGGCAATGGCCAGCGCGACGACGCCGAGCATGCACTCACAGAGCATGGCGCCATAGCCTACGGGCAGCATATCCTTCTCATTGGCGATGGCCTTTGAAGACGTGCCGGAAGATACGAGGCTGTGGAAACCGGAGACCGCGCCGCAGGCAATCGTGATGAAGAGGATCGGGAACAGCGGCTTGCCGCTGACTTCAAAACCGACGAAAGCCGGCATATTGACCGACGGGTTGGCGGCGATGACGCCGCCCGCGACCATGCCGAGCAGCAGGAAGGAGCTCAGGTAATCGCGCGGCTCCATGAGCAGCCACATCGGCAGGACGGCTGCGATGAAGCAGTAGCCGAAGACGATGTAGCGCCAAGTCGGCACATCGAAATAAAGCGGGAACTGCATGCCGACCGCGAACATCGCGATGACGAGCACGACGGCAACGATGAACTTCAGGACGCCGGACGGCTTGACCTTGCTGATGAAGATGCCGAAGCCCATAGCGACGACGATGTAGAGCATGGAAATCGTAGCGGCCTGTGCGCCCGGCGTGTTGAGCGTGCCATTGGCGCCAAAGCCGTTGAACGTCTTCGCGATGATATCCGCGAAGGCCGCGATGACGAGCAGCGTGAAGAGCCAGCTGAACAGCAGGAACAGGCGGCGTCCCGTGCGGCCGACGTACTGCTCAATCAGCAGGCCCATCGACTTGCCTTCATTCTTGACCGATGCGTAGAGCGCCGTGAAATCCTGGACTGCGCCGAAGAACGCGCCGCCGATCAGGATCCAGAGAAAGGCCGGCAGCCAGCCGAACATCGCTGCGATGATTGGGCCGGTCACAGGGCCTGCGCCCGTGATGGACGAGAACTGATGTGCAAAAACCGTGAAGCGCGAGGCCGGGGAGTAATCCTGGCCATCGTTCTTGCGGACAGCCGGCGTCGGAGCCTTCGGGTCGATGCCCCAAGTCTTCGCGAGCCAGCGCCCATAGAATAAGTACGCACACGCGAACCAGACGAGTGCGATACCGACAAGCATTAATCCTGTCATATGAATCCCTCTTTCCTACCCAAATGAAACATACAATAAATCCCGTTCGCAATGTTCGCGAACGGGACCCGTTTGTCTTCAGGCAAGATACATGCCGTCGACAAGGTCATTCGCATCGTTGCGATAAACACTTAATGGATAGTTTGTATCTTAGCACTCGATTATATAGTTGTCAACTTGTAAAGGAAAGAAGTAATTTTCAGAGTGTTTTCATTTTTGCGCGTTCCTTCTTCCAGACCCAGACGCAGCGGATGCCGGGGTGCATGTGCGGCAGCACGAAGCAACGGCTACACGAGAGGCAGATGGACTTCTCGCCGCCAGAAAGCTCCTTCGTGACGAAATCCGGCTCGGCAATCAAAGCGCGGCCGAGCGAGACGCACGCGATGCCCGCCTCG
>OHXU01000526.1_pt1 | contig 10874 bp, 5 predicted proteins | sample 1580091 | NCBI WGS metagenome assembly OHXU01 (sample SAMEA3882529, study PRJEB24775) | human gut metagenome | biome: human-associated habitat; feature: intestine environment; material: feces | place: Netherlands | collected 2009/2010 | reverse complement strand
AACGGTGTGTTTGACGTGACAGGAATCGTATATTTTATCTCTGTCGTTGCAATCTGTCTGTTTCTCACCATGCAGTCCATTCAGAAGAGACGCTGGAACTAGGGGGTGAATGGAAATGAAATTCAGTGAGAAATTCAAGAAAAATAAAAGCGAGGCAGTAGAGACAGAAACTGCACAGGATTTCGGGAAAAAGAAACATAAACCAGATCCGAAAAAACTGGTAGGCACTATCAGTAAAAAGCATATTAAAAATGGTACTTACAGCATGGCTATGGCAGCGATCTTTATCGTGATCGTAGTTGTGATCAATATGATCGTAGGTGCAATCCCGTCTAAATATTCGCAGTTGGATGTAAGTTCATCCAAGCTTTATACCATCGGTGATGAGACAAAGAAAGTGCTGAAAGCACTGGATAAAGATGTGACCATTTACCAGATCGCGCCAAGCGGCTCTGAGGATGATACGATTTCCAACCTGCTGTCACGCTACAAAGATGAGTCCAAACATATTAAAGTTGAAGTAAAAGATCCGGTTGTAAATCCGAAATTTGCATCGGAATATACAACCGATGATCTTGCGTCAAACAGCTTGATCGTAGTCTGCGGCGACAGAAACAAGGTTATCAATTACAACGATATGTATTCCTCTTCAGTAGACTATAATACCTGGCAGCAGACTACTACCGGATTTGATGGAGAAGGACAGATCACAAGTGCGATCGGCTATGTGACATCCGAGGATCTTCCGATCATGTATACCTTATCCGGACACGGAGAAAAAGATCTGGATTCCAGCTTTAAAGAAGATATCCAGAAAGCAAACATTGATATCAAGGAGCTGAACCTTCTCACAGAGGGAAAGGTTCCGGATGATGCAGACTGCCTGATGATCGTATCTCCGACCAGCGATATTTCCGAGGAAGAAAAAACAGAACTCCTGGATTATCTGGAGGCAGGCGGAAAAGCTATGATCTTCTCGGATTATACACAGGATGATCTGCCGAACTTTGATGCGGTTCTTGAAAACTATGGTGTAAAGTGTGCCGAAGGAATCGTATTTGAGGGTGATAATCAGCATTATGGAATGCAGATGCCATATTATCTTGTACCAACAGTCAACAGCACAGATGCAAGCTCTGAGACAGCTTCTGCAGGCTCCTACGTACTGGCACCGTATGCACAGGGCATTCAGAAAACAGATGATGTAAGAGATACCGTAACCATCGACAGTATCCTGACAACCTCTGACAAGGCTTACTCCAAAACAAATATGCAGAGCAGCAATATCGAAAAGGAAGACGGAGATGTAGACGGACCGTTTGATCTTGGTGTTGCCATCACTGAGAAACTGGATGATGATAAGGAAACACAGATCGTTTACTACTCCACAGCAAATCTGATGGAGAGCCAGATAAACCAGATGGTATCCGGCGGAAATGAAAAGCTCCTTCTGGAGTCCTTAAACTGGATGACCAGCACAGACGACAGTAATTCCGTTTCTATTCCATCCAAGAGCCTTGAGTCCACAAGCCTGACAGTAACCGATTATGATGCAGCCTTCTGGAAGATCTGTACCATTGGTCTGATCCCGGGAGTATTCCTTGTTGCAGGATTTTTGATCTGGCTTAAGAGGAGAAAAGCATAATGAAAAAATCGACTAAACTTGTTTCAGCAGTTGTTGTTCTGGCAGTTCTCGGCGGCGTTTATGTGGGACTGAACACCTACGTATCCAAAGAAGAAAAGACAGAGAGCAGCGAAGAGGAAAGCAAAACAGAAGTGTTTTCCATGAAAACGGATGACATTAAATCCCTGGAATTTATCGTAGACAAGAAGGAAGTGACCTTTGAGAAAAAAGATGATTCCTGGGTGAAAAAGGATGAGACTGCTTTTCCTGTAAATCAGACAACTCTGGATTCCGCAGCTTCCGCCATCGAAACGGTGGAAGCGGACAGAGTCCTGGAGGATGTGGAGGATCTTACGGAATACGGACTGGATTCTCCATCGAACACAGTAACCGTTGATACCGCTGACGGGACAACGAAGTTCAACATCGGAGATGAGAATACGTCTACGAATCAGTATTACATTTCCAAGGATGATGATGACAGCACGGTATATGTAGTGGCAGCGGATACAGTGTCTCCGTTTATGGATTCCCTTTACGATTATGCACAGGGAGAAGATTTCCCAACAATTGATTCTTCCACAGTGAAAAAGGTCCAGGTCAGTGAGAATAAAGATTCTTATGTCCTGGAAGAAAATTCCGACGGAGCTACCTGGAATGTTTCCAGTGACGGAAGCAGCGATAAAGAGTCTGCCGATACAACGGCAGCAGGAAATGTAACCTCCGGACTTGGAAGCTTTGCATTTGACCAGTTTGTAAACTACAATGCAGAGGATCTTTCCCAGTATGGCCTTGATAAGCCCTATGCGACGATTACAGTGGATTATCAGGAAGAGGTGAAGAATGACAGCACAGACAGTACAGAATCCGGAGAAAACGATTCTACGGCCTCTGAGAGCGATTCTGAGAGCAGTGACACTACTGACACGGACAGCAGCTCAGAAGATGCAGACAGCAAGACAACCACAGTGGATAAACAGCTTGTCATTTACGTTGGTGATGAGGCAGGAGATGGCAGCAGATATGTAACGATAGATAAGAAACAAATCTATACAATGTCAACAGATACATTGAGTGCAGTTATTGACAAGACGCCGTCAGATCTCTGGTCACTGATCGTCAATTATCTGTCTGTAAAAAATCTGGATCAGCTCCAGGTTACTTACGGTGAAACAACAAGTACTGTAAATGTTTCACGTGAAACATCCACAGATGATAACGGAAACGAAAAAGAAACAACAACCTATCAGCTGGATGGTAAGGAGATAGAAAGTACAACCTTTACCACCTTTTACAACAAGCTGATAAACATGGCAGGACAGAAGAGACTGACAGACGCTTATACACCGGCTGCAGACCCGGAGATGACCGCTGTATTCACAGACTCTGACAAGAACCAGACAACCGTTACCTTCTACACATATGACACAAACTATTATGCAGCTGTCGTTGGAGACAAGGTATTTCTTGTAAACAAAATGACAGTAAAAGAAATGTTCAATGCATATGAAACTATGGTAAACGGTGAAACAGAGACAGAAGCCACAGCAACACCAACAGCTGAGGCGGAAAAATAAAATATTAAGAAAATAAATAAAAACACCTCGGAGATCCGCAAACAATAAGGTGATCTCCGAATATCCGTTTGATGATCAGATATTCGGAGACACCACACAGATCAGGATTTTCCGGGGTGTTTTTATGTTGCTGTTATTTTACGGCCCTTACAGATGAATAAGGTCCGTATATTTTTTTACCGTTTGTGATGCGGTATGCACGGATACGGTATTTGGTTGCGGTGCCTGGCTTTTTATCGGTGTAGGTTGTATTTTTTGTATTGCCGATAGCTTTCCAGGTTTTACCCTGAAGACAGTAAATGGTGTAGCATAGGTGATGATTCCGTCTGTTTTTGCGGTCAGTGGATTAGATGCATACCAGGTTGCTTTTCCATTGAAAACCGCAGGCTTGCAGTCAGAAAGAGCTCCGGTTTGTGAGTAGATCTGAGAAGTCATATTGCCGCTTCTTCTGAATCTGACAGGAGTGTTTCTGAACTGAAATCTGCTGCATAGGTCAGGCACGGTGTACTGGCAAGCTTGATTTTCTATAACTGCTATAATTATAGCGTGGAGAATTGACGAGGACAATATAAAAAAACTGTACAGAAGCTCATCTGAGCAACTGTACAGTTTTAATTTTTCTATATCTAACAGAAGGTTCGGGGGAGCTTCTGTCAGTAACTAAGTATTATGCAAGACCTCTTTCTTCCAGCCAGTCGAAGAGAACAACTTTTTCTGCTTTCTTTCTCTTGGTCATGTGATTGAACTGAAGGATCGTCAGGATCGTGAAGATCACTAACAGTGCAACCATTACAATGATGGAAGTGGTAATGCTTCGGCCACCGCTGATCGTTGCACGGAATGCGTCGACCGTATAAGTAAACGGAACGTATGCATGGATCTTTGCAACGAATGAAGGTGAAACCTCAACCGGATAAGTTCCGGCAGATCCTGCAAGCTGAACGACCATGAATACCAGCATCAGGAAGCTTCCTACTTTACCAAGAGTAATGTTGAAGAAGTACATGATAGAGGTAAAGGTCATTGATGTCAGGCAGGCGAAGAGTACGGTTTTGCCCATCTCTGCAGGTGTGAATCCGTTAAATGCACGTAACAGCAGGATCAGGCAGATTCCCTGAAGGATCGCTACCGGATAAAGGACGGAAGCTTTGCTTGCCCACCATGCGAAACCGGATTTCAGTTTGCCTTTATACTGAGCCAGAGGATACATCAGGCAGAATGCCAGTGCGCCGACCCAGAGGCCTACAGACATCATGTAAGGTGCCATTGCGTGTCCGTTATTCGGGACATCGGTAAGTTTTGTTTCATCGCTCACAACAGGTGTTGCGTACATTTTAATTGTTTCATCACTTGCTGAGTTATCTTTAACTGTTTTAGCTCCATCACTGAGGCTTGTGGTTAATGTCTTGGAACCATCTTTCAGTTCTTTCATACCACTTCCAAGTTTCTTGGAACCATCATACAGCTGAGAGGAACCGCTCTGGATCTGGGCAGCGCCATCTGCAAGCTGTTTTGCACCATTGTTAAGTGTGCTGTTGTTGCTTACAAGCTTCTCGGTACCGCTGAGAAGTGTTGAGGTACCGTTTGCTAATGTCTTAGTACCGTTTGCAAGAGTAGTAGCACCGCTGGAAAGGGTTTTGGCTCCTGTTGAGAGCTTTTTGGTACCGTCTGTAAGAGCGGAGCTGTTTTCGGAAAGCTTAGCAACACCATCGGTGTAGGTTGTGATTCCGGTTGTCAGTGTTCCGGAACCATCGGCTAATGCTTTTGTTCCATCTGCAAGAGTAGTAGCACCGCTGGAAAGAGCATTGGCTCCTGTTGCCAGTTTCTTGGTGCCGTCTGTAAGAGCAGCACTGTTTTCGGAAAGCTTAGCAATACCATCGGTGTAAGTTGTGATTCCATCTGTCAGTGCCTTAGAACCATCTGCCAGCTGACCTGCACCGGATTTGATATCCGGAAGTGCGCCAGTGATCTGTTTGCCGGCTGTTTTCAGATTCTTTGCACCATCGTTGAGCTGCTTATCATAAGATGTCAGTTGGTCAAATCCATCGTTCAGAGCTTTGATTCCTGCTGCTGCAGCCGGGAAGGCTTCGACTGTGCCGTCTTCCAGAGACTGAAGTCCTGCGGAAACGTTCTTGGTTCCTGTGTTTACAGCCTGTGCACCCTGATACAGCTGGGTAACACCTGCAGAAAGCTGAGCGATCAGATCTGTAGGAAGCTGACTTGTAGCTGCAGATAACTGCTCTGCACCTGCGCTCATGGTTGTTGCACCTGCACTCATCTGGTTTGCACCATTTGTCATGGTTGTTGCACCCTCAGAAAGTGTGCCGGCACCCTGAGTCAGTCCTCCGGAGATCTGAGTCAGTCCGGAAGCTGCTTCGTTAAGCTTGGAAGCAACAGTATTCAGGTTTTCCTGAGTAGAAGAGAGCTGACCGGATACACCAGCTGCAAGCTGTGAAACCTGATCAGAATAGCTGCTCATGTAAGAACCGTCCACGCCAGTCATTCCACCGGCTACGCTGTTTAAAGTGTTGATCACATCATTCAGAGCTGCTGCGGAAATGGTTCCGTCCTCAGAAGCGGTTGCTTGAATCGCCTGAAGCTGTGCTGCTAAATCGGTCATTGTCTGTCCGGCAGTACCGATCTTGGTATTTGCATCAGTAAGTGCTTCCGTTGTCTGCTGTCCGTATCCTGTAAGGATGCTGCTGACCTGATCACCTACCTGTGAGAACTGTGTGCCTGCATTCTGGAGAGCAGGGATCAGACTGTCTGTGATACTGCTGCTGGTCTGACTTGTGATGCCTGCGGCCTGAGTGATATATCCGGCTGCGTTGTTGATTCCGTCTGCGGCATTGTTCATACCAGCTGCAGCACTGTTCATACCAGTTGCGGCTGTGTCCATACCATTCTTTGCGGACGTAAGGCCGGCTGCAAGCTTGTTGATGGATTCCTGTGTTGTTCCCTCTTTCAGAGCAGAAACCTTATCGTTCAGGGATTTCAGTCCGTTTTCCAGCTGCTGTGTTCCGGATATCAGTGACTGTGAGTCATCGGTTCCTTTGGTAACACCGGTATTCAGCTGAGAGATACCATTGGAAACTGTTGTGAGTCCGTCTTCAAGTTTTGCAAGCTCTTTGGCACCGGCTGCGAGTTTGCCAGCACCAGCCACATAGGTGGTAGTTCCATCTGCAAGAGTGTCAGCACCAGCTACATACTGTGTTGCTCCGTCGGAAAGAGTATCAATACCTGCACTTAATGCATTTGCACCGGATTCCAAGCTGCTTGCGCCGGATTTCAGTGTATCAGAATTTTTATTAAGTTCATCCACACCAGCGGTGTACTGCTGAACACCTTTATCCAGAGTATCCACGCCGGTTGTCAGCTCAGGAACCTTTTCTGTGAGGGTTGCAACGCCGCTGTTCAGCTGATCTGCACCATCGTCCAGGCTCTTTGCACCATCGTTAACCTTTGCAACACCATCGGTGTAGGTCTTAAGACCTTCGGTGAGACTGTCAGCACCGCTTACGAAAGTAAGAGTACTGGTGGAAAGCTTCTTAAGGTTTTTGGTAATTGTTTTGTTACCATCAGCTGCTGTATTCAGTCCGTCTTCGATCTTTCCGGATCCGTCTGCAGCTTCCTGCATTCCGTCACCTGCTTCTGAGATAGAATCAAAAACGGTTTCTGTATAGGTTTCCGTAACCTTGGAAGCAATGTTATCACGAAGCTTCAGCATTGCTGTTTCACTGAGCTTGGAGGCGATATAGTTGGTTCCAGGGTTTGTCTCATAGGATAGCTCCATTTGCTTTGGATCGTTGTCCATTACAGTGGCTGCGTTTGCGGAGAAATTTTCCGGGATTTTGATAACCATGTAATAGGTTCCATTGGCCAGACCGTCCTCTGCTGTCTTGCTGTCTACAATGTTAAATGCCATTGAGTCGTTGTCTTTCAGCTCATCCGTCATGTCCTTACCTATGCTCAAGGTCTTGCCATTATACTCGACAGGTTTGTCTTCGTTTACCACGGCCACTGGCAGGCTGTCTACGTTTCCGTAAGGATCCCACATGGATTTCAGAAACAGACCTGCATAGATGATCGGGATTACGATAATGGCGATTACGACGATAAGCATGAGCTTGTTACGAAGTAAGCTTTTCCATTCGTTTTTGATCATATTACCTATCCCTTTCTTATTAAATTGTATTATCAAACATAGTTGATTAATCAAACTTTATTCCAGTAATGGCGACAAGATCTATTAATCATATTAAAATCTATTAATAGCTTTATATTCCATTATCAAACAAAGTGTTGATTTTCTTTACGTGATGTATTATACTAAACACATACCACAGATACAACCATTAAATCTTTACTGAATGTATATTAATAGACAGAAATAATGGAAGTGTCTATTACAAATAAAAAACTGCATAATAGACAAAAAGTACGTTATTTACTTTGAATTTATGTGCAGTTGGTAATATTAAATGCAGACAGGATTCCTATGTTTCAACACAAATATGCAGCAGATATCTGGTATCGTGTAGGTCGGCGTCGTTAACAATTTTGATCTTGTCAATTCTTAACAACAGCAGATATCTGGTATCATGCAGATCGGCGTAGAGAAAGCGAATGCTTTTATTCGTTTGAAGGATGCATTATGCATTTTGTATGACAGTTGCAGAGTATCGTAAGTAACAGGTGATTGAGGCGGAGGAAACGTGCTTGCTTTTTTGAATTGCAGGGGGAATTAAGATGGCGGAAAAAGTTGACAGAAGAGTACGTAAGACCAAGGCACAGTTGCGAGCGGGGCTTGCCCGTCTTATGCAGAAGAAGAGCATTAAGGAAATTACGGTAAAGGAACTGGTGGAAGAAGTTGATATCAACCGCTCCACATTTTATCTTCACTATACAGATATCTATCAGATGCTGGAATCCATAGAGGCTGAATTGATGGAGGAAATCACGCATCTGGTGGCAGACTATCCGCTGGATCCTCTTAATAATAAGGAGAGCTCGTATCCTTTTATTGAGCAGATATTTACGATCCTGGATCATAATAAGGATATTTGTATCGCACTTCTTGGAAAGAATGGAGATATGGCTTTTGTGAATCGTATAGAAAAACTGATCGCAGATACAGTGCTGCATCGCTTGTCAATTCGTCTGCCGAAAGACAACCGTGATATTGAGTATGCGTATGCGTTTTGTCTGAATGGATGCGTGGGAATGATCAAGACATGGCTGTCTTCTGAGAATCAGGAGAGTACACAGCATATGGCAGAGCTGACACATAAGCTGATCGATAATACAACACACATGTATCTGGAGCAGGCACTTAGATAAGAGAAATGTCCGGATGCATGCTGTGAGTCTGGTAAAAAATAAAGAGTATTGTTTCACGTTTGTTTGAGGGAAAACTCATGTTTCACGTGAAACAGTACTCTTTTTTTATTGGCTTTTTGTTGGTTTATAGCATTTCCACAAATTACTGTATGAAGCTCAACGGCTCCGAACATGAACAATGTTCTTTTGATACGTTGATTTCCAAAATTACTATAGATAAATTTTGTTTTTGGTGCCGGATCATAAGTTGTTTTTACAGGAAAATAGCTACCTGTTCCAGGAAATGTTCCGGATCTTCCAGATGAGGAAGATGTCTGGTTTCCGGGATCACAGCGGTTTCAATGGAAGAATTCAGCTTCTGGTATTCCTCTGCGATAAGAGAAGCGGAAGCTTCTTTTTCTCCGGAAATAATATAGATGCATGCATCGGAAGATTCTACGGCATTATTAATGCTGATATTCAGGTATTTGCCAATGTAGCTGGAATACAGATATTTGGCGTTGGAACCACCCTTGTGAGCGGATTCATAATAGGTGTCTACCAGTGTATCTGTTACATGGAAGGGATTGTAGAACAGCTTTTCCATAAACAGACTGCTGATGGATTCGCGGGAAGTTACCATATGATAGATCAGAGTTCCGAAAATCGGAAGCTCGATAAAATACTTAAAGAGCTTGTTGTCTTTACAAGGTGCCTGCTTCAGGGAACTGAAGCTTGGTGGATTGACCAGCATGATCTTGCGGAAATGGTCGGAATTGTTACGGTAAGCCATGATCGCAAAAGAACCTGAGAAACCACTGGCAATAACATCGGTTTCCTCACGAATCACATTCTTGGCAAAATCACAGAGTAACTGAGCAAATACAAAATTGGTATAAGTAATATCCGGTTTTTCGGAACGTCCACATCCAAGAAGATCAATGGTGTAAACTGTATGTTCGGTTGCGAGCTGCTTCTCTATGGCATTCCATTCATAACCGGAAGCACCTGGCATGATATCATGAATAAGAAGAATAGGGGTGCCATGTCCCTGTTTTGTATAAAAAATCTTTCCAAAACGCCAGTCATAGGTTTTGCTGTGTGGCTGTTCCAGCATATCTTTAAGCTGAGATGTGGCATCTATGAAACGGTTAGCAATATGAATAACACCTGCGGCAGTTCCGACTAAAGCTGCAAGAGTAAGTAGTCTGTGTCCATTTTTCTTCATTAAAAAGCCTCCTGGAATTCGTAAAAATAATCAGGACAGATGTAACGTAATTCAGGTATCTGATCTGATTTTTTCTGAATATTTCTTTGCTTTATTATACGACAGGAACGAAAAATTTACAATGCTTTTGTGGGAACCCTAACCTTGTTATTGTATGCTGACGCTACTGTCCATTCTGTTCTTGACGATGATCGCTAAGTTGCTGTTCGTTCTGCTTTCAGTAAAGCGCTTCGCAATGCAAAGAATTTATGTTGATCGCATAAATTGGTGCGGTATGGTCTCGGGCTTTCTGCGACCTTCGTTTATAAAAAAACTTACGGAATATTATCAGAGAACAGTAGCATCGCCAATATGCTTCATGATACATAGAAATCAGATTTGGAACCGAATCAAGTAAGTCCCCTGCTTATTGCTCTTCATTAAAGCAGGGGACTTACTTGTATCAGGAGAAGGAAAAGCTCCTTCTGATAAAATGCGAAGTAGTTATTTGGTTATGAGCAAGTAGCGAAACGGATGCTTTTATCCTTCAGTAAAATACAAGTGTTTCACGTGAAACATTGGACTTGTTATCCGACAGAGCTGATGCTATACAGGATTGCCGAGGATGATGTTGATAAGGGTTTTGTTCAGCATCAGTGTGCGGTTCCATGGATTGAGAATTACTCCCTCAACAGACGGCTCTTGCAATGCAGAAGCAAAAATCTTATCAATATCTGCTGTAAATGTGGACATGATCTTATCACTGCCTTTTAACTCTTCGTCAAAGCTGGTAAATGCAGCCCACCATTGCTTTCCGTCGTTGGTTTTGATCGCATGAAGAGAAATTTTTCCATCACCTTTTGGAGGTTCTACAGCAATGATCAGCTGTGCCTGCTCCTGCATTCTGTGACGGATCACGGTGAGAGTATGAGCAAGCATTTCTTCGGTTGCTTCTTTTTGGAGTGCTGCAATGGCAGTTTCGATCTTTTCATTGCCATTTAAAGTCTTGCCTAATTGTTCTTTATAGAAATCGTTGCGATTATTTGTGGTGTTCATGTATAAAATATTCCTTTCGATCAGATGATAAATGACTAGTACAGCGAATATTAAGTAACCGCCATATTGACTTGTCTGATTTTTCATATGC
>OHXU01000525.1_pt1 | contig 10887 bp, 2 predicted proteins | sample 1580091 | NCBI WGS metagenome assembly OHXU01 (sample SAMEA3882529, study PRJEB24775) | human gut metagenome | biome: human-associated habitat; feature: intestine environment; material: feces | place: Netherlands | collected 2009/2010 | reverse complement strand
CTGTCCCGGATCACATCCATATAGCCGGTCTCCAGCTTTTCAAAATAGCGGTACACATCCGCCAACGGAGAGGGAGATTCCAAAAGTGCCTGAGCCTGGGTGTCGGTCAACTCCAGTTCCTCCATTGCCATCACGATGTCCTCGCGGATGGTGTACTCATAGGCATGGTTTAAGACTTCTTCCGGGGGCTGGCTTTTCAGCCAGTCCCGGAACTTGTCCTGTTCGGCAGTCATCTTTTCAAAAAGGGCCGTATTCAGATTATTGGTATTCATGTTATCGCACCTCCTCATGCTGTTTTGGTTTCTTGTCTGTACTGCGGGGCGTCGCCGGGCGCTTCAGGCTGTCCAGCACCGAAGGCCGTGTGCTTTTGGCAACAACAGCCTCGGCGTGTGCCTGTCCCTTTCCGTCGATGTTGAGCAAAGTATCCAGCTCCACCAGACGGGCATTTTTGCTTCGCAGTTCTTCTTCATAAAGGAATGGCTTTCCGACTTCCTCCTTTGCGGCAGCCTGCTGCTGATAGAGGTTATCCAGCTGGGCCTTTGCCGCCTCCAGACGCTGGGGCATCTGGGCGAGGGCATTGTCGATACGGGTAAGATTTCCGCGAGGGTCTGTACCAAGGGTTGCCCGGTGGGTCATCTGTCCTTTCAGCAGGAGCGTATACTCCTGTTTCCAAGCGGAAAATTCCACGGATATGGCATAGCCCCGGTAGCTGCCGATCTGCACCGGATCGGAGGTTTTGACCTCCTTGCAGGCATCCAAAAGGGCTGCACCGGCGTTCTCCTTATCGGTCAGCAGATCGCCGCGGATTTCCATACCAGCAAAACCGTCCTCCGGGTGCGGGTGCGCTGCCAAAACCTCCAGATCGGATTCAAAGCCCTTGATAAAGCCTTTGTGCTTTTCAATCTCCTCCGGGAAGTATTTGAGCAGCTGGTCCTCCAGACGATATTGCTTGCTCTGGTGGTCGGCTTTCATCAGCTTCAGGCGGGATACCTCCACATCCAAATCCATACGCTCCTTGATGCGGGGATCTCCGGCGCACAGGGCTTTGATCTCGGCAAAGGAAAGCGCCGTTTCGTCCACATCATCGCAGGAACGCACTGGTGATTTAGAAGTCATGATCTGACTGATGAATTTTTGCTTATTCTCCACCGTCTGCCAGAGGTATGCGTCAAAGGTTCCTTCGGTCACATAGCGGTACACATGGACAAGAGGATTCTGGTTACCCTGGCGCTCGATACGGCCCTTGCGCTGGGCAAGGTCTCCCGGTCTCCACGGACAGTCCAGGTCATGAAGTGCCACCAGACGGTCCTGCACATTGGTGCCTGCGCCCATCTTGGCGGTGCTGCCCAAAAGGACACGCACCTGACCGGTACGGACTTTAGAGAACAGCTCCTTTTTCCGCACTTCGGTGTTGGCTTCATGGATAAAAGCGATCTGGTCGGCAGGCATTCCCTGAGCAATGAGTTTCTGACGAATATCGTCATATACCGTAAAGACCGGTTCCTGCTCCGGCAGAGGCACAGCGCCTTCCAATGCGTGAAGCAGTGGATTATCCAGCGTTTTCGCCGCCTTGCTTGCAGGAGCTTTTGCCTGCGGTGTAGAAATGTCGCAGAACACCAGCTGGGTCAGCTTGTCAGCTTTGCCATCCCGCCAGATCTGCATGATGTTGTCCACGCACTGATTGACCTTTGTGCCAGGTTCATCCGGCAGCATCTGGTTGACGATTCTCTGGTCCAGGCCCAGCTTACGGCCATCCGAGGTAATCTTGAGCATATTGTCCTGGGACGGGTCAACGGTTCCGCTGTGTACCAGCGATGCGCGCTCCGAAAGGGTCTTGACCATTTCCTGCTGATGTTCGGTAGGCTGCGCCACGATGTTGTGGTATTCCACCTCCGGGGTGGGCAGATTCAGCTGGTCGGCAGTCTTAATGTCGGCCACTTCTTTGAACAGGTTCATCAGCTCCGGCAGATTAAAGAACTTGCTGAATCTCGTTCTTGCCCGGTAGCCGGTGCCTTCCGGTGCCAGCTCCAATGCTGTGACGGTCTCCCCAAATCGGGAAGCCCAGCAGTCGAAGTGGGTCATGTTCAGTTCTTGCAGGCGTTCATACTGAAGATAACGCTGCATGGTGTAAAGCTCGGTCATGGAGTTGCTGACCGGGGTGCCGGTGGCAAAAATCACGCCACGGTTTCCGGTGATCTCATCCATATAGCGGCACTTGGCAAACATATCGGAGGATTTCTGTGCATCCGATGTGGAAAGACCAGCCACATTCCGCATTTTTGTGTATAGAAACAGGTTTTTATAGTTGTGGGCCTCGTCCACAAACAAACGGTCCACACCCAGCTGCTCGAAGGTTACCACATCGTCTTTTCGCTCCTCGGCTTGCAGCTTTTCCAGTCTGGCTTCCAGAGACTTTCTGGTACGCTCCAGCTGCTTGACGGTAAAACGCTCGCCGCCACTGGCCTGTACCTCTGCAATCCCCTCAGTGATCTCGTCGATCTGTTCATAGAGAAGCCGTTCCTGACGCTCCCGGCTGATGGGGATACGCTCAAACTGGCTATGTCCCATGATGATGGCATCATAATCACCCGTCGCAATACGAGCGCAGAACTTCTTTCGGTTATGGGTCTCAAAGTCCTTTTTTGTGGTGACTAAGATATTGGCGGAAGGATAGAGACGCAGAAACTCCGACGCCCACTGCTCGGTCAGATGGTTTGGAACCACAAAGAGAGATTTCTGGCACAGTCCCAGGCGTTTGGCTTCCATCGAAGCAGCTACCATTTCAAAAGTTTTGCCTGCGCCTACTTCATGTGCCAACAGGGTATTTCCTCCATACAGCACATGGGCAATGGCGCTTTTCTGGTGTTCCCGCAGGGTAATGGCCGGGTTCATGCCTCCAAAAGTGATGTGGCTGCCATCATATTCACGGGGACGGGTAGAGTTCATTTCCTCGTTGTACTGGCTCACCAAAGTCTGGCGGCGCTCCGGGTCTCTCCAGATCCAGTCCCTAAAGGCTTCCCGGATCGCCTGCTGTTTTTGAGCCGCCAGGGTGGTCTCCTTGGCGTTCAGTACGCGGCGCTCTTTTCCGTCTGCGTCCTCTATGGTGTCATAGATGCGGACATCCCGCAGGTTCAGGCTGTCCTCTAAAATCTTGTAGGCATTGGCACGACTGGTCCCATAGGTGGTATAAGCTGCCACATCGTTGTAGGATACGGAAGATTTCCCCTTGATCTGCCATTCAGCGGTAAAGGACGAATAGTTGACCTCGATACTGCGTTGGAGATAAAACGGGGTATTAAAGGTCTCATACATAAACTGCTGGATATATTCCTTGTCAATCCAGGTAGCGCCCAGACGCACCTCAATCTCCGACGCATCCAGGTCTTTGGGCTGGGCGGCGGTAAGAGCTTCCACATTGACTGCAAAAGAAGGGTCCTGCTGTGCCGCCCGCTGCGCCTGACGCAGTTTGCGGCGTACATTGCCAGAGAGGTATTCATCAGCAGTCACATAATGGGGCGTTCCGTCCTGCTCCAACTGTCCCGGTACACGGAAGATTACGCCTTGCAGCTCTCCGGCCAGTTCTTCTTTTGTTTTTCCGGTAAGCTGGCTCATATAGTCCATATCCACGCAGGCTTTTTCCGAGATGGACACCGCCAGTGCTTCACTTGCCGTATCCACCACAGCCACCGCCTGATGGGGCTTGATGGTCCGTTTGGTGAACATATCTGCCTTGCGTTCCAGCTTTCCGTCCTCGTCGATGACTTCCAGCGCACAGAGCAGGTAATAGGAAGAATCGTCTGCATAGGCCAGACGGTTTGCACGGTCATTGATGAGACCGTATTTGGCAGAAAAGCTGTCATAGAGGCTGTTCAGTTCCGCCTGCTTTTGGGTAATGGTGCTGTCCGGAACCGCTGCATCCATCTGAAGGTCGATCAGTTCCTGCACACAATCACGCAGTCCCACAAGACCTTTCACGCGGGCTTCGGCGGTGGCGTTGAGGTCAGGGCGCACCATACGGCTGTTTTCCCGGTAGTACACCTGCCCGTCTACAATGGCATAGGAATAGTTCTTCACATTGGGGTCGGCAGGAATGGAGGTGTCAATAGCTTCGCCTTCGCCCAGCTCCGGCAGCTCTGCCTCCTGATAAGTGCCATGAATATACTTCACCGCATCATGCAGCTGGTCGGAAAGCTCCAGTCCCTCGATAGGGTTCACGGTGTAGTCCATACCATGAGCAGTGCTTACCGGCTCCTGTCTGCCCAGCACCATTTCCGGGTGGTCGATAAAATACCGGTTGATGGCAAATCCGTCCTCCGTCTGTCCGGTCTGGGTCCATTCCGGCACGATGTCCAGCGGGCGGTCCCGCTTTTGGAGGAAGATGATGTCCGATACCACCTCGGCACCGGCATTCTTTTTGAACGCGTCATTAGGCAGACGGATAGCTCCCAGCAGTTCAGCACGCTGGGCAAGATAGCGGCGCACGGTGGAATCCTTGGCGTCCATGGTATATCGGGAGGTCACAAAAGCTACCACGCCGCCGGGACGCACCTGGTCGAGTGCTTTGGCGAAAAAGTAGTTATGAATACTGAAATTCAGCTTGTTGTAGGCTTTGTCGTTGACCTGATACTGACCGAACGGCACATTGCCGATGGCAAGGTCAAAGAAGTCACGCCTGTCGGTGGTCTCAAAGCCGCCTACTGTGATGTCCGCCTTGGGATAGAGCTGCTTTGCGATGCGCCCGGAAACAGGGTCCAGCTCCACGCCGTACAAATGGCTGTTTCGTATTTTCTCCGGCAGCATACCAAAGAAGTTGCCCACACCCATAGACGGCTCCAGAATATTTCCGGTCTCAAATCCCATACGGTCCACCGCTTCATAGATGGCCTGAATGACCGTAGGGCTGGTGTAATGGGCGTTGAGGGTAGAGCTTCTGGCGGCGGCATATTCCTCCGGGGGCAGCAGTTCTTTTAGCTGGGCATACTCTAAAGCCCATGCCGGTTTCTCCGGGTCAAACGCATCAGAGAGACCGCCCCAGCCCACGTATCGAGAAAGAACCTCCTGCTGTTCGGGGCTTGCCTGCTGTCCGGCAGCTTCCAGCTCTTTCAGCAAACGAATCGCATTGACATTTGCCTGGAACTTGGCTTTCGGACCGCCTTCGCCCAAATGCTCATCGGTAATGCGGAAGTTTTTTGCATTGCGGCGCAGGTTATCCTTGTATTCCTCATAGGAGGCTTCCTCGGCAGCTTTGGCATTGGGAAAGGTCTGCCACTGGCCATTGACCTGAATGGAAACCGGGTGTTCGTCCAGCACTTTCTCAAAGGTTTTCTCCGGCTCTGTCACAGGCGCTGGTGGCTCCGGCTCCTCGATATGCAGTCGTTCCACCACCACATCATAAGGCAGATTGTTCTTATCGCCCGGATAGACGGCCATGGTCTCGGAATGGAAGGTCGGGGATTCGGTAGCCGGTTGGGGCTGTTCCTGTCCAAAACCGTCCTGCTGACGGGCATACATCCCGCGCAGCAAAGGCGCAACCTCATCCCAGCGGAAATACAGCATAGCCAGACGCTTTTCCTCTGCATCCATGACTTCCAGTTCTATGCCCTGTGCCGTGGTACGGTAATCGGCAATATCGCCGGTCTCCAGATTCAGTGTCTCAATCTCACCGGAATAGGCTCTGCTCAGCCAGTAGGCGATCTCGCTGTTGCTCCTGCCGGATTGCAGCAGCGTGGAAATCTGCTTTTTATCCGCTTCATCCATCAGTCCATGAGCCAATACATCCCGCAAGTCCTGATCTGCCTTGTCCGGGTCAATAGGAAGAAACTCGGTATAGTAAGCATTGCGGCGGTCTGCCCGAAGCAGCTGCTCGAACTGTTCTTTGCGCTCTGCCCGGTAGATGGGATATACCATCCCGGTGGGCAGAAGCTGTACGGTGTCCTCCCGCAGCTCGGTGATCTGATAGGCGTCATCCTCGATATACACGGTATCACCCACGGCATAGACCGGGGCAGCAGGGTCATAGGATGTTCTTTGCGGAGTTGGGCGGCGAACTGCATCATATTCCTCATCGGAAATAGCAACTTCGGAAGTCTGCTCTGTCTCAGCAGCTGCGATCTGCTCTGCATCCGACATCACCTGTTGGATAAACGGATCATTGTCCAGTTTTTCCGGGTCTGCCACCTGGCCGTTGACGATTCCTCTTTCTTCCAGAGCTTCCCGGATGGCGATTGGGTCGATGTCGTCAAAACGGTTCTGTTCTTCTTCGGTATAGAACCGGTCCTCCTGAATGAGCTGGGCAATCCGGCGCTGTACCTTCGGCCAGGGCAGCTGCGTTTCCTCCGGGCTGCCGGCACGGACAACGAACAGGCTGTTACTACCACCGTATTCCTGAGCCAGCCATGCGGCGGTATCTTTTTCTCTTGCATGGTCTTTCATATAGCGGACAACAGCGTGTTTACTCTCGATATTGCCGTTCCATGCACAAAGGGCAGTATCAATATCTTCCTGAGAAAGAGGGCGCAGAAGCTCATGGAGCTTTGGATAGGTCTCGTCGATCACTTCCCGGTGCAGACGCTGACGGAACTCCGGCACATCCGAATAGAGTCGGATCAGCTCCATATCCTCAGAACCAAGAACCGCACGGCGCACAGCGGCATTGCCCTCGATGACAGCATTTTCACGGTCAGAATGCCCGCAGGCATTGCGGTATGCGGCATCCTCGGAAATAGCGGCAGTCACCACAGGCTTATACTGCTCAAACTGCTCCCCAAGGGTAGGCTTTGGCGTTTCTTCCTCCATCTCCAGCTGCTGGGCTTGAATGGCATCTTCTTCGGCCTGTTCCTGTTCAGACTGGATTTTGTCATACTGCGCCTGTTCCTGTTCGGTAAGATAGCGGTCTTTCTGGACAAGTGAGGTAATGCGCTTGGCAACCTTTTCCCAGTTCAAGTGAACATCCGGGCAGTCCTGCTTTTTATAGTGCAGTCCTTTCCCATCGTGATCTTCGCCGCTGTGTGTTGCGCCGGACAAGGCATGAGAGCGTCCGCCAATGCCATACTCGTCTTTGAGGAATCTCACTTTCTCCTTATCCGTATGGTTTGCCATGAAGAACGCATAGATACGGCCTTTTCCTCCGGCGAAACTGCTGCCGCCGGTCATGGCGGCGTCGATCTCATCCTCGGTAATAAAGTGCTGGACGGTTGGCACTTGGGAAAGCTCTGAAGAAAAGGTCCTGCGGGGCAGGTCAAGGTCCTTCAGGTTCTCCCAGATCTCCCTCGGTCTATGATAGTGAAAACGCAACAGGTCACGGTCCTGCTGATAGGCAGTCCAGAAGGCAGCGTATTCTTCCTTGAGGGTCTGGCGGAAAGCCGGGTCACTCAGCTGCTCCGTCAGGCGGCGGGTCTCCTCCGGGAAACCATTGCCTTTGATCTCTGACAGGCAGGACAAATATCCGGCTTTTCTGGCGTCCTCACTGAGATCGTGATACAGATGCCAGAGCTTTTCCGAGAGGAGGGAGCGTTCATAGCCTGCCGCTTCTGCAAGCTCCACATTGGAGGCAAACTGGCCGCTCTCCAAAAGCTCCCCGATACGCTCTGCGGCGCTCTCCCAGGAAATGACCTGGGCAGACCTGTCATAACGGACAGACTTCCCATGGGAAAGATGGATACCATCCTCGGCATACCATGCGCTCACACTGCCAAGGCCATTGCCGCCGTGGTACAGCGTTTTCAGTATCTCGGCAATCTCAGCGGTGGTTTTCTGCTTTTCAAAGGCTGCAACCACACGCTCCCTTTGACGGTCTGTATTGCCGCCCAAACGCAGCACATGGTCGATGTCATTTTGGGCAAAAGAAAAAGCAGAGGATGTATGCGCTACATTCTCTGCTTCATCTATGGATTGGATCTGTTCCGCTTCGGAGAGGAACAGGTTTAGGGTCAGCTGTTGATAAGCTCCGCCATCAGGATTTCTTCGGCCTGAGCTTTGCAGGTGTTCATCAGCCCCACCCACTTCATGGGATCGCTGGCTTTCAGTTCCTCGGTGGCTCCCGCTTCCTTCGCCAGCTGGGGCATCATCTGCTCCAGTCTGCTCTGGGCGGTCTCGTCGATCTCCAGAAGGTGCGGGTACAGCTTCTCGCTCAGCAACATCTGGTTGTAGAGGATGGGACGGTGTTCCTTCAGGTAGGTTTTCCTCATCCTGCCGTACTTGCCCAGGGTTTTCTCCGGCTGCTGGCTCAGCTTCAGGTCGGGAATCAGATAGTCTCCGTTCTGGATATAGGTCATGGGATTGTTCATCTTGTTTGCTCCTTTCTTGGTTGGCTTCGCGCTCTGCATTTCGGACGGTAACGCCGATCTGCCGCAGCACCTGCTGGTTGATCTGGCTGACCGCTGTTCCCAGCGCCCCGATGGTGGACGGGGTGTTGAAATCAAAGATTGCCATGAAATCTTCGTGGTCGAAGTAGCGTTCCGGCTCCAGTCCACAGCGGGACATCAAAGCGTAAGTGATGCTGACGGTGGCTGCTGCCTTGAACTGTACTCCGATGTTAAACTCATCATATTCCTCCAAAAAGGAACCGTCAACGATATAGAAGAAGTCCTGCTGATGCTCCGTCCAGTATTCCTCAGCCAGTTTTCCGGCTACCTCGGTGAGCTGTCCGGCAAGGTCATCACCGGAAACATCATAGGTGCGCTCAAGCATGGCCTGCACCGAATCCAAATGGCGCTCCTCCAGCTGCCACAGCCAGGGAGTGCGGGAATATTCACGGGTTCCGGTGTCGGAAATATCAAAAACATAGCGCAGGCGGGGTCTGTCCCCGGAATCGTCCACCAGAGCGATTCCCTTGGAGCCGCGCCTTACATACCGGCCCATCTTTTCATTCCACAAATCGTACTCCGCACAGGCGGTGGCGTCCGGTCGCTGGGCATAGATCATCAGCTGCTCATGGAACGGGTACTTGTAAAGGCGGGAAGCAGTGGTGAGAAACCCTGCCCATTCCTGCCAGCTCCCCGTGAGCTGCGTTGTCACCTTGTCCGCCATCTGTGCATATAGTTCAGCTTTGGTTGGCATGGTGTTCTGTCCTCCTTTCGGTTTTGGGGTAAAGAAAAGCAGGAAACCTAAAAGATTTCCTGCTAAGTAAAACTGTGAGTATTAAATTATTATTGGTTATATAAATCTGAATTGCTCAATCTTTTTTCTCCGTTAGGAGAATATACAATCCATAAATAAAAAGAACAAGGAATAAAACTGTAGGAATCAATACTCCATTTTCTAAAATACTTACAATCATTCTTCCAGGTGGCGTTACCCATGCAGTTGCCGGATTTTGCATTGCCGCTATTATCATTCCTACAATACCAACAACGCCACTCAATGTTAAAAAACCACCTTTTATATTTCTATTCATAATCATTACCTCCGCATATCAAATTCCCAGTTTGTTGCTTACATTATACCTCATTCATCCCTCCAAGCATAGTAGGAGTTTGTAAAGAGTTGAGAGAAACCGCCTTCCCATCGAACAGTTTCTCTCACTATGTCATCCCGACACGATAAATTTACTGGTCAAAATCCGGATACAACTCCAGCTCGGCAAACTCGGCATCACTCATGGCCTGGAGCTTGCCCAGTGCGCTGTCTGTCAACTCCCGCAGCTCGGTTTCCTCCGGGGCCAGCTCGCCGCGCATCTCACGCAGGCTGTCGATCAGTCCGGTGCGGCTGCCGGTATTGTAAATGCACATCAGGTTCATTTCCTCAAAAGTAAAGTTTCCCATATCAAATCTCCCTTTCCGCACTCTTTTTTGGCGCTATCTTTTTGTGTTCTGCCTTGGGCTGGCTTTTCAGCTGCTCCATGACGGACTTTTTCTTTTCCCGTTCCTCCCGATGGGTGGCGGCTGCCAACTCCATCAGGGAAATGGGCTGACCGCTTCGGGCCTGCTGTTCCAGCTCTGCCACCGTGGGTTCTTTTGCGCCATTGTTGATGATACCGTCGATCATGCCGTAATCGTCCTCCACGGCCATCTCCGCATTTTTCAGCGGATTTTCCGGCAGGAATCCGGGGATCTGGGTAAAACCAACACTGTCACAGTAATGACAGGATACCTTACCGTCCTGCTTGATCGCAACGATGTCACTGACACTCATAGAAGGACTGTGAAAATCCGCCGGTTTTTGCAGATTAAACTGCTCATATAGTTTTTCCAGCTGCTCCGGTACCGTGCCAGACTCCCTCAGCGGAGCAGTGTAAATGAGATCATAATTGCTACGGTCTATGGAAATGTCATGGGACTTTAGCCAGTCCAGATTCATAAAGCGCACATTCTGCGGATCGTCACGGCTCACCTGATAGATGGCAAAGCAATCTCTGTTCTGAGCAAGAAATGCCTGTTCCCGTTCCTGCTGATGTTCCTGACGCTCCATGACCTTTTCGTGGAACTGAGGGCTTTTCTCCCATTCCTCATGGTCCACACCGAAAAGACCGCCATGATCCATGATTTCCTGCGGGTCAAACACCATGCTCTCCGTATTGTCCTCATGCAGCACATAGACGGTCAAACCGGCGGCATCCAGTTCCAGCGCCCGTTCTCTGGTAACAGGGAGCATCCCATCATAGGAGTAGCCATATTCCTGCATATCCGGTGTGGATACCTGCTCATCCGGCATGGGGTATTCATCCAGTGCCTGCTCCTGCGCTTCCGGCAGCTGGGAAGAAGCGGTCATCTGACTTGCCTCTGCCTGCATCTGCTCATAAGCAGCTTCCTGCAAGGTCTCAACCATAGACAAGGGAGCGCGTCTGAGCGAAGTGCTGTCCAGATCGTTATTATCACAAATCTGGAGAACTGCCTTCATGCAGGAAAGCTCCGGCATATCCAGCTGACCACCATCCAGCTCTTTCATGGA
>OHXU01000514.1_pt1 | contig 11262 bp, 10 predicted proteins | sample 1580091 | NCBI WGS metagenome assembly OHXU01 (sample SAMEA3882529, study PRJEB24775) | human gut metagenome | biome: human-associated habitat; feature: intestine environment; material: feces | place: Netherlands | collected 2009/2010 | reverse complement strand
CCCGTAGGCTTTTGAAAAAAGAGCCTGACAAGTAAACGCATCACGAATATGCGGTTATCCTGCCAGGCTCTCTTCTCTCACGCCTCTTATTCTATTTTTTTATTATTCTACCACGGAATGGCACCATAAAGCAATACCGCAGCGACAGCTCCAATTACCGGTCCTACTAAAGTTACGACACCGTATCCCCAGTTTGAACTTCCTTTTCCTTTGATTGGAAGTACTGCATGAGCCAGACGTGGTCCAAGATCTCTTGCCGGGTTGATCGCATATCCTGTCAGACCACCGAGTGACATACCGATAGAAACGATGATTCCGAATACGATGAATTTGCCAAGTCCGTCTGTAAGTTCCGGCACATTTGCCATTCCTTTGATTGCAAATACAAGTATAAATGTTCCGGTACAGAATACCCCAAGTTTTGTTGCCTGATCTTCTGTTGCGTCAAACTGTCCTTTGAACAGAAGATATACAACTGCTGCACCCACGAACGCACCTGCGAATTGTGCCACAATATATCCAGGAACCATAGACCATGCAAAGCTTCCATCGACCGCCAGTGCCAAGGTCAGCGCCGGGTTAAAGGATGCTCCGGATGCAGCTCCAAATATACATGCCGGCAGCATAACCGCAAGACCCCAGGCAATGGTGATTTGAACCGTTCCTCCGCCCTTCATTCCGGATTTATTCAGGTTCACATTCGCAACCACTCCGTCTCCAAGAATAATCAGTATCATCGTTCCCAAGAATTCAGCTATATAAGGTAACATAGAAATTTCCCCCTTTTTTCTATCTATCTTTATTCAGTTTTTAATCTTCTTTTGCCCATCCGTAAGCGTATTTTACAGCTTTATTCCAGCCTTTGATCATCTTACTTCTCTGCTCTTCATCGATCTTAGGCTCGAATGTCTTGTCGATTGCCCAGTTCTTAATGACATCTTCTTTGCTTTCCCAGTATCCGACTGCAAGACCTGCAAGGTAAGCAGCTCCCATTGCAGTTGTCTCTACGCACTGCGGACGGTTTACCGGAGCGTTGATGATATTTGCCTGTGTCTGCATCAGGAAATCATTAGCACTTGCGCCGCCGTCAACCTTAAGTGCTGCAAGATCAATTCCGGAATCCGCTTTCATTGCTACCAGAACATCATTTACCTGATATGCCAGTGATTCCAACGTTGCTCGGATAATGTGGTATTTGTTTACTCCACGTGTGATTCCTACGATAGTTCCTCTTGCGTACTGATCCCAGTGTGGTGCTCCAAGTCCTGTAAATGCAGGTACTACATAACATCCATTGGTATCTTTTACTTTCTTTGCCATATATTCAGAATCCGGTGCAGAATCAATAATGCGAAGTTCATCTCTTAACCACTGGATCGCAGCCCCCGCCACGAAAATAGAGCCTTCCAGTGCGTAATTAACTTTTCCATCCAGTCCCCATGCAATCGTAGTTACCAGACCATTCTTGGAAAATACCGGTTTTTCGCCTGTGTTCATTAAAAGGAAACATCCGGTTCCATATGTATTCTTTGCTTCTCCTGCGTTAAAACATGTCTGGCCGAATAATGCTGACTGCTGGTCTCCTGCTGCTCCTGCAATTGGGATCGGTCCTCCAAGATAAGACGGATCAGCCTCTCCGTAGATGCAGCTGGATGGTTTTGGTTCCGGTAACATACATTTCGGAATATCCAGTTCTTTAAGGATCTCATCATCCCACTCCAGTGTATTGATATTGAACATCATCGTTCTGGATGCATTGGAATAATCTGTTACATGAACAGCTCCCTTGGTCAGCTTCCAGATCAGCCAGGTCTCCACGGTACCAAACAGAAGCTCACCCTTCTCTGCTCTTTCGCGGGCACCCTCCACATTATCCAGGATCCATTTTACCTTGGTGGCAGAAAAATACGCATCGATAACAAGTCCTGTTTTCTGACGGAATTTTTCTTCCAGTCCCTTTGCTTTCAGGCTGTCGCAGTATTCTGAGGTTCTCCTGCACTGCCATACGATGGCATGATAAACCGGCTGTCCCGTATTCTTATCCCAGACAATGGTGGTCTCTCTCTGATTGGTGATACCGATCGCCGCAATATCCTCTGCCGTTGCCTCAATCTGGTTCATAGCCTCTCTGGCAACAGAAAGCTGTGTGGACCAGATCTCACCTGCATCATGCTCTACCCATCCCGGTTTCGGAAAATGCTGGATAAACTCCTTCTGCGCCACACTGCGGATCCTTCCGCTTTCATCAAAAAGAATACAGCGGTTACTGGTCGTTCCGGAATCCAGCGCCATAACATATTTTGCCATATAAAAATCCTCCAATACATTTCTTGGCTGCGGCTCAATACCTCTGCAGCCTCATAATTCCCATACCTTCTGATTTGTAGTGGAAACCGCTGCTGCCCCCGCACCCAGGGCTCCCATCACATCCTCCTTATCGGAGATCAAACCGCCTGCGATCACAGGCACCTTGCTTGTTTTACATATCTGTTTAAGAATCTTCGGCATCAGCCCTGGCAGAACCTCTACCACATCCGGCAGCTGCTCATGCTGATTTCCCAGATTCTCAATGTTCTTGATCGCCATGGAATCAATAAGGAAAAAACGCAGAACTGTATACATTCCAAGCTTCTTCGCCCTGTTGATCATGGATGCTTTTGTTGAAATGATCCCATCTGCATGGATATTTTTACAAATATAATCCACAGAAACCTCTTTTGAGCTTAAACCTGTGATCAGGTCTATATGTGCCATCGCGATCTTCCCCGCCTGGTGGATCCGCTCCACAATTCCCCCAATAGAACGGATATCTCCATACAGGATAAAGATCACGGTAAGCTCCTCCCTGCCCAGACAGTTCTGAAGTCCCTGCTCATCCTTTACAGCCGCTATGATCGGGTTCGCCTCGATCGCGTCCAGAAATTCTTTGTTCATCTTCTCTCTTCCTCCGCAATGTTCACACAATATCATCCTATCTCCGCGCATTATTTGAAGATATTATTCTTATTGTATCAGTTTATTGCTTCAAAGACCAGACGCATTTGCCAAATATATCTGTTTTATTTCCGGCTGTATTACAATTCTCAGACAATCTTCTTCTCTGGTAAAAGAAGGGAAGCCCCTATGGACTTCCCTTCTGCAGATACATTATTTCTCAAACGGGAATTTGAACTGTGTAAGTCCGAATTCATCGCGAAGTCCGATAAACTCTTTCTGAACTGCCTCTGTCACCGGAACTCCCTTATCCTTACGATACATCCATACATCATATTCCTTCTCGCCTGCTGTGTAGATACGTTCCTGTCCAGGAGCCTTCTCGGAGCCTCTCAGGTCTCTCAAGATATCACCGCATGTTTTCTTGAATGCCTCTGCACCCATAAATGCCTCTGTGTCGATAGCAATAAAGAAATGTCCAAGATGATATGGACGGATCTTTCCTTCCTCATCCTTACCATCCAGAGCTTTCAGGAAGAGACCGGACTGAAGAGCAGCGGAAAGGATCTCAACAACAGTAGAGTATCCGTATCCCTTATATCCTCCGGTTGTCTCACCAAATCCACCGAGAGGAGCAAGTGCTGCCTGCTGGCTTCTGATCTTCTTAAGGATCTCTGCACTATCTGTAAGCTCCTCTCCTTCTCTGGAAATAACAAGACCCTTAGGAGTATCATGGTTGATACGTGCGTAGTATTCGATCTTGCCATTCTGGATAACAGATGTTGCACAGTCCAGTGTAAACGGGAACGGCTCATCTGTAGGCATACTAAATGTCAGTGGGTTGGTTCCAAGCATATTCTCAACACCAAATGTCGGTGCAACGGATGGTCTTGCGTTGGTACCGCTGATACCGATCATATTCTCTTTTGCTGCGAGACCTGTCCAATATCCTGCGATTCCATAATGGGAAGAGTTACGGACTGCAACCATACCCATGCCGTATTTATGTGCTTTTTCAATACACATGTCCATAGCCTTCTTGCTGGCTACCATTCCCATACCATCGTTGGCATCAATAACTGCAGTTGTTGGTGTCTCTTTAAGGATATCGATCTTTGTTACTGGATTTAAGATTCCGGATTTGATACGGTCGATATAGATCGGTTTAAAGCGGTTGCAGCCATGGCTCTCGATTCCACGTCTGTCACTTTCCAGAAGTACATCAGCGCAAAGTCTTGCATCCTCCGTCGGAACTCCCATTTTCTCAAATACTGCAGTCATAAAATCGTCTGCAAGCTGCCAGGAAATAAAAGGTCTTGTTTCTTTCTCCATTGTAAAAATCCTCCATATACATTATTATAGTTTTTTTATTTTACTTATATAGATCTGCAGCAGGACCCCCTCCTGCCGGAGATTTCAAATTCAGCCTGCCTCCTGTATGTGCCTCACAGAAAGCGCCTTTACATCGCAGTTTCAATCCTCGTCTGCCACTGCTCTTCCTCTGTCCGGATAATTGGTAATGATGGAGTTTACTCCCCATTTCTTCATCCTTCTCATATCCTCTTCCTCGTTTACAGTCCAGACATTCACCCCGATCCCGTTCTGGGAACAGCTGCGTACATGTTCTTCCTTCAGGTATTCCAGATTCGGATGATAATACTGCACATCACAGGTTCTTGCATAAACCCCTGCATTATCCACATATTTCTCTACCAGAAAGCCTCCTGCAATAGTCTCATCACTCTGTCTGCACAATACAATGGATGCGTTATTGAAAGAGGAAAGGATGATCCGATCCTCCAGACCATATTCGCAGATCATATCAATGACCTTCTCTTCCATACCACCATAATAATAAACACTGTTCTTCAGCTCGATGTTTGTAATCAGATCTTCCTCCTCTGCCATCCACTCCAAATACTCTCTCAGAGTCGGAATCTGAAGTCTGCCGAATTTTCCGGCAAACTTATCCGGATAACTGCAATCCAGTTTACACAGCTCAGCATATGTAAGATCATAGATATATCCGTTTCCATCTGTGGTACGGTCAACCTTCTCATCGTGCATGATCACCGGAACCAGATCCTTGGTCAGCTGCACATCAAGCTCGATTCCCTCGCAGCCAGCCTCCACAGCCTTCTGAAACGCCAGCATTGTATTCTCCGGATATTCTCCGCTGAAACCACGATGTCCAAATACTTTCATTCTAATCATCCTCCATTCAATGCATTACATCGTTATGAGCATTTTTGCTAATTCATATTTCTGATTATATCATAACGTTTATTTATTTTCAACATTTTTTATCGATTCTTATATATTTTTTTGTTATTTTTTAATTAATTATTCTTTTAAGCACTAATGTTTTTTGTGCATTTTGTATATTTTATTTCATGACAAACAAAGCGATAAAAAAGCCTTTTCAGGTTTATTTTATTCGCTTTGTCTGCCGGAGGGCTGACATATTATAAGCATACAGTTTGCCATATATATCCTTTGCAGATCACTGTATGATCTGCTTCACATTTCCTGTAGCCACGATATCCACGCCTGTGCCTGCTACATTCTCCAGGATCACGTCCCCGATCTGAACCGGCGCTTCCACACATACATCCCGCAGCGCATCCACACAGTCAAAAATCTTTCCTTTCGGAATATCCTGTGCTGTCTTCACGGACACCACCGGCATACTTCCATTCTTCACACGCACGGTCGTTGTCACGATCCTGGTCGGATCTGTCACTTCCTTCACTGCATATTCCGCACCTTTTTTACAGGTATTTCCTGTGACGGAAATGATCTCTTTTCCATTCATTTCCACCAGAAGGGCGCATCCCATAGGACATCCGATACAAGTAAGATTCCTTTTTTCCATTTTCATCACTCCTCCACCTGGATCACAAGTTCATGTTTATCCTGTTTCTGTTTTCCTTCCAGAATGGAAAGAAGCTGCTCTTTTTTCAATTTGATCTGTTCCATCTCTCCGGGTGCTGCCACCTGTTTTTTTCTGGAAAAGATCCGTTCTCCATCCAGATATGCACGGATGTAACAATTTTTATATACATTTCCCACACGGAAACGGACCAGCTGCTCCTCCGCCATGTGACCGATACGGATCTCAGACGGCACTGTATAGCGGACTCCGTTTTGGGGCGAAAGCGTGATCTTTATCTCTTCCGGTATTTTGTCCTCTCCATTGTTGTTTATATAGAGAGCCGCATTTCTTCCTGCATTGCCGGCTTCCTCCGAAACAAAATCCACCAGATCATGAACATGAAGAACATTTCCGCAGGCAAAAATACCTTCTACATTTGTCTCCAGACTTTCGTTTACCACCGGTCCGGAAGTCACATTGCTCAGCTTCACACCTGCCTGTCCGGAAAGCTCATTCTCCGGGATCAGACCAACAGAAAGAAGAAGCGTATCGCATTCAAAAAATTCCTCTGTACCGGGAATCGGGCGTCTGTTTTCATCTACCTCTGCAAGAGTGATTCCTTCCACACGCTCTTTTCCTTTTATGTCAACCACTGTATGGCTAAGCTTCAACGGGATATCAAAGTCATCCAGGCACTGCACGATATTTCGCTTCAGGCCTCCGGAATATGGCATCAATTCTGCCACTGCCTTAACCTCTGCGCCTTCCAGCGTCATACGTCTGGCCATGATCAGTCCGATATCACCGGATCCCAGGATCACTACTTTTTTTCCCGGCATAAATCCTTCCATGTTTACAAGGCGCTGTGCTGTTCCTGCTGAATAAATGCCTGCCGGTCGATATCCCGGAATGTTCAGTGCACCTCGCGGTCTCTCTCTGCAGCCCATGGCAAGGATCACAGCTTTTGCCCGGATCTGATACATTCCCTCCTGGCGGCTCATGGCAGTGATCACCTTATCCTGGCTGATATCCATGACCATGGTGTTCAGCCGGTACTCGATCTGCCGCTCTTTTACCATCCGGATAAAACGTGCCGCATATTCCGGTCCTGTCAGCTCCTCATGAAATGTATGAAGGCCAAATCCATTATGGATACACTGATTCAGGATCCCGCCCAGCTCCTTATCACGCTCCAGGATCAGGATACTCTCTGCTCCCTCTTTCTTTGCAGCCAGGGCTGCTGCCAGTCCTGCAGGGCCTCCGCCTATGATCACGATATCTCTCTTCACCATAATCTTATCATTCATGGTTCTCGCCCTCCTCTGCAATTTTCTTGTTGATTCCTTCGATCAGTCTGGAAGCTCCGCCTGTTTTTGTGATCTCCTCCATGGAAATGCCAAGCTCTCGGCTGAGGATTTCCATTGTTCTGGGAGAGCAGAAGCCTGACTGACATCTTCCCATTCCTGCTCTTGTACGACGTTTTACTCCATCCAGGGATTTCGCTCCAAGAGGTCTTCGGATCGCATCCAGGATCTCTCCCTCAGAGATCATCTCACATCTGCAGATGATATTTCCATATTCCGGTGATCTTTTGATCAGCTCATTTCTTTCTTCCAGAGAAAGCTCTGACGGATCCAGGATCCCTTTTCTCACCGGATCAAAATCCGGATTTACTTCCGGATGTAATTTTTCTTTTACGATATCAGCAACCATACAGCCAATGGCCGGTGAGCTGGTAAGTCCCGGGGATGCGATTCCTGCACAATCGATAAATCCGGGGGCATCCTCCACCTCTTTGATCACAAAATCCATACCGTCCTCGATAGCTCGAAGCCCTGCAAAGCTTGTGATCACCTTCCGCAGTGGAATATCCTTTACTGTTTTCCGGGATTTGACACTTACTTCCTCCATCCCCTCTGAGGTAGTCGCTGTTTCCTCCCGATCCTCCAGATCCGTAGCTGTAGGCCCGATCAGAAGATTACCGTGAACAGTCTGTGTTACCAGAACTCCTTTTCCGTTCTTATTTGGAAGTGCAAAGATCGTATGATTCACATGTGTTCCTGCACTTTTATCAAGAAGCATATACTCACCCTTACGAGGAGTGATATGCAGTTTTTTCTCACTTACCATATTATGAAAAACATCCGCATAGACACCGGCAGCATTGACGATACAGCCTGTCTCAAAATCACCCTTTGAGGTTTCCACAACAAAACCTTTTTCCTGTTTTCGGATGTTCTTTACTTCTGTGTCAAATTTAAATTCCACACCATTGTTATATGCATTCTCTGCCATTGCAATGTTCAGCTCAAAGGGACAGACAATTCCGGCTGTCGGTGCATACAGCGCTGCCAGCACCTGATCAGACAGATTCGGCTCCATGGCAAGTGCCTCTTCTCTGTCAAGGATCCTCAGTCCCTCTACTCCGTTTTTCAGTCCTCTTTCACGCAGCTTATGCAGCATGGCGATTCCATTCTCAGTCGTACAGACAGTCAGTGAACCAGTCTGTTTAAAAGGAAAATCCAGTTCCTTCGAAAGCTGTCCCATCATATTGCTGCCCTTCACATTCAGTTCCGCCATAAGGCTTCCCGGTTCTGCATCATAACCGGAATGAGCGATTCCGCTGTTTGCCTTGGAAGTTCCACAGCATACATCCTCTTCTCGCTCCAGAACGCAGATTTTCAGCCGATATCTTGAAAGCTCTCTCGCCGCTGCCGCTCCGGAAACTCCTGCTCCGATAATGATCACATCATACATAGATCTGTTTCTCCTTTCCTGTTTGCGGATCTTCTGAACTGTCCCCGGCTTTCTCTGCGCCGGAAACAGCAGAATATCCGTTGCAACACAAGCATTGCCGTCCGCAGGTATATATTCTGCGAGGAGTACTGCTTACGAACAGCAATCTTTCAAGTGAATATGCCATTATTTTTATGCCGTAACCCTTTGTAACCCTTGTAATCCTTTTGAAACATTAACATTTGCGCATAAAAATAGCCGGCATAAAAACACACTTATCCATGTGTCTTCATGCCGGTCTCTGTTCTCAATGGCATTCTCTGTATTCAGCAAGCTGAATCAGATTCCTTCTTCACTTTGTATTCATTGTATCAGACTATTCTTCATATTTCAAGTGCATTTTTCGTAAAATACATCGTTTTTTCTTTAACATGCTCTTAACTTTCTCAAAAACATGATAAGTTTCATTGTATTCCCGATTCCCGATCATATTTCCTCCACAGAAATAACTCCTTCCTGCTGTCTTACCTCACGAAATACAGTATGGCGTGCTTTCCATTTGGCAGCCTCCATTGTTGCCTGGATCACCACACTCTGTGTTTTGGATCTCTTTTTGATGATAACTACGTTGGAGATCATGATGTCCTCTTCCCGGAGCTTCTTTATGACCATACTCATCTTGTCTTCATTTTCAAACTCCATATATACGTCATAGGTATTGGAATGCTCTTCCACATAAACCTCTATATATTTCGCATATTTGAACACCAGAATAAGCCCCAGCGTGGTAAAGATCGCACCGCTGTAAAAGCCGATCCCCACAGCAAGTCCGATGCACGCGGAAGTCCAAAGACTGGCTGCTGTCGGTCACGATGATGGTTCCCACTCCAAGAAAACCGATTCCGCTGACAACCTGTGCACCAAGTCGTGCAGTATCTCCGATTCCTGCCCCATTAGAATATACATGGATAAAATCGCCCGTCATCATAACCAAAGTTGCCCCCATACAGACGATCATATGTGTTTTTACACCTGCCACACGCTTCTTCATTCCACGATCAATACCGATCAGACATCCAAGAAACATCGCAAGAATCAGCCGAAACAGCGTCGATCCCATATTTAAAGTGTGCAAATAATCCGATATTGCATTACATGCTCCGAGAATTCCGCCCATAAATTTGCTCCTTTCCTGTTGTAACATTATTTTCTGCCGGTGATAACGCCAATAGCGCATCACTTCATTTTGCCTTGCACGAACGCCGCAGGCCACACTCACTCCATTCGAAAGCTGTCTAGTCAGCCGGACTCACTCCGTCCGTCTCACTACGCAGTTTTTCATATGATCCTATACCCCGGATATACATGATCTGTAGTCTCACAGCATGTAAAACAGCAGGGATACCGGCGCCCAGCGGCGGTATCCCTATCTGTTGCTCTATCTACTGATCAGAGGGCATTCTGATTATTTAATAGACTCGTTATAGTTCTCGATCGCTTTGTTTACAGAAGCTGCAAGCTGATCAACAGCGTCCTGAGTTGTAAGCTTGCCATCATATACCTGAGGCATGATCTCGTTGAATGTAAGACGGGCTTCTGTCTGTACACCTGAGAGAACACCTGCTGTATTGCAGTTTACAGGAGAATCCTTCAGCTGGTTGATAGCTGTCTCGAAGTTCGGGTTTTCTTTGAGGTAAGCCTTCATATCCTCTGTCTCATAAGCTTTCTCGTTGATCGCAAAGTATCCTGTACCCATGGACCATTTAGCCTGTACATCAGGAGTTGTGATGTACTCGATGAATTTCCATGCTGCATCTTCGTTAGCTTCGTTGCCTGTATCTGTAAGCCACAGGGATCCACCACCGATGATAACACCGCCTTCATCATTCTGCTCGATTCTCGGAAGATATCCTGTACCAACTTCGAACGGAGAAGAATCAACTGCATTTTTCAGGATAGCAGTAGACTCGATGATCATACCAACCTGTCCGGAGAAGAATGCTGTCTGAGTATCTGCTGTTGTTGTTCCGTAATCTTCGAAATATCCGGAATCATACAGCTTTTTCCACATATCAAATACTTTCAGGCCGCCGCCGTTGGAATCAAAATCAACAGCTGTAACTGCCTCTTTACGTCCATTGTCATTGTTTCCGTATGTTACACCAAGTCCTGCAAGCTGCTGCTCAAAGAACCATCCGTAAATAGCCTGTGAATAACCAACCGGAGCTGCTCCGCTCTCTACGATCTTCTTGGCATCCTCAAGAACCTCATCATAAGTTGTTGGCGGAGTTTCAGGATCAAGTCCTGCTGCCTCAAATACGTCTTTGTTGTAATACAGCATAGGTGTGGATACGTTAAATGGCATTGCATACTGCTTGCCGTCTACGGTATAGTAGCTGCTGATAACCTCCATAACAGAGCTCTTATCATAGCCTGTGCTCTCAAATTTGTCTTCTACAGGAATGACAGCACCACTGTCATACATGAACTTTGTTCCTACGTCATACATCTGGCAGACATCCGGAAGACCGGAGTCACTCTGCATAGCAGCTTTCAGTTTTGTGATGGTATCATCATAGGTTCCCTGATACTCAGCTTTAATCTCAATCTCATCCTGGGATGCGTTGAAATCATCCACGATCTGCTGAAGCACCTCACCGTTTGTGCCGCCCATTGCATGCCAGAATGTAAGTGTTGTTTTCTCAGCTGCACTTACT
>OHXU01000512.1_pt1 | contig 11430 bp, 7 predicted proteins | sample 1580091 | NCBI WGS metagenome assembly OHXU01 (sample SAMEA3882529, study PRJEB24775) | human gut metagenome | biome: human-associated habitat; feature: intestine environment; material: feces | place: Netherlands | collected 2009/2010 | reverse complement strand
TTGCCGAGCCGGCCGTAGAGCGCCTTACCGAGAGCATAACCCGCCACGGCGTTACGGCAGGACGCATGAAGACGGGCACGCCAGTGCGCATCGACCGTCGCTCGGTTCACTTCGAAGACATGGAAGTGCAGGAGGGCGAGCAGGATTTCCACGGCTTCAGCTACATGTCGCCCGGACGGCCGCTGAAACAGCTCACGTGCTGGACATGCTACACCAATCCCGACGTTCACGCCACGCTGATGGCCGGAATTGCCGACTCGCCGCTGTACAACGGACAGATACAGAGCATTGGCCCGCGCTACTGCCCGTCGATAGAAACCAAGCTTGTCACCTTTCCCGACAAGCAGCAACACCCCCTCTTTCTCGAACCCGAAGGCGAGGACACCAACGAGATGTACCTCAACGGATTCTCGTCGTCAATGCCCATGGAGATTCAAATCAATGCCCTGAGAAAGATTCCCGCCCTGCGCGACGCCAAGGTCTACCGCCCGGGCTACGCCATCGAATACGACTTCTTCGACCCGACGCAGCTGCGCCACTCGCTGGAGTCAAAGATAATACCGGGCCTCTTCCTTGCGGGACAGGTGAACGGCACCACCGGCTACGAGGAGGCTGCCGGACAGGGACTCGTCGCCGGGGTTAATGCCGCGCTGCGCTGCTCGGGCGGAGAGCCGTTCGTAATGCGCCGCGACGAGTCGTACATAGGCGTACTCATCGACGACCTCGTGACCAAGGGCGTCGACGAACCTTACCGTATGTTCACCAGCCGTGCCGAATACCGCATACTCCTGAGACAGGACGACGCCGACGCTCGCCTCACCGAGCGGGCCTACTCGTTAGGTCTTGCGCGCCGCGACCGCTACGACTGGTGGATGGAGAAAAAGACAGCGATAGAACATATCATGAATTTCTGCAACACAACATCGGTAAAACCGCGCGACATCAATTCGCAACTCGAGGCCTTGGGCACCACTCCCCTGCGCGAGGGATGCAAGATAGCCGACCTGATATCACGGCCGCAGCTCACGCTAAACAATCTTTCGGACATTCTGCCCGAGCTGAAACAAGCGTTGGAATCGCTGCCAAACCGCAAGGAAGAGATAACCGAAGCGGCAGAAATCAAGATGAAATACAAAGGCTACATAGAGCGCGAACGTCTTGTTGCCGACAAAATGCACCGTCTGGAGAACATCAAAATCCGCGGACATTTCAACTACATGGACATGCAGCAACTCTCTACCGAGGCCCGTCAAAAGCTCACAAAAATAGACCCTGAAACCCTGGCGCAGGCCAGCCGCATTCCGGGCGTGTCGCCGAGTGACATCAATATCATGCTAGTGCTCATGAACAGGTAAGGCATCCGTATGTTTCACGTGAAACAATTTGCCGATTTTTTTGTTAAACAAAAACGTTGGAAACGACTGAAATATAGCAACATACAAGTTTCGTCCACAAACTTGCTTGAAGACAAAAGCAAGCAGGTTTCACGATGAAAAGAGGCTGTCCTGACAGCGGCCGCCCTACCCTTGCCAGACGCCGGACAACAATCCGACAAGGCAGACAGAGCCACTGCCAAAACAGCCATAAAACAACGGCTTTGCAAAAGGCCGCATTTCGTCATGCAAAAGGCCGTCTTTCATAAAGCAAAAGGCCGTCTTTCGCAAGACGATTGACGGCAAACAAGAAAAAGTAAAAAGGCAAGTAATAAAAAGTAAAAAGGTAAAAGGGTGAAAAGGTAAAAAAGGCCGGACGGCTTATATGCCCTATCCGGCCAATTCACCAAACAGCCCTATCTTGCCAATACGGCTCATCGGGCTTATTTGTCAAGCTGCCTTATTGGGCTTACCTGGCCCATTGGCTAATTCGGCAAGCCGCCCTATCCGGCCCGTTCGGCTTATCCGGCTAATTTGTCAAGCTGCCTTATTGGGCTTATTCGGCTTATTTGGCCTATTATATCATCACTAAATAAAATAAAAGTAAGAGAAAATGAACAACAAGACATTGCTGGAAAATCTGCGCAACATCCCTGATTTTCCTAAAAAAGGAGTAATCTTCAGAGACGTAACTACGCTCTTCGACAATCCCGACTGCCTTCAGATAATGGAGGAAGAACTGTATGATCTCTACAAAGACAAAGGTATCACGAAAATCGTGGGTATCGAGAGCCGCGGCTTCATCATGTCGTCAGCATTGGCGATAAGGCTCCATGCAGGCGTTGTGCTCTGCCGCAAGCCGGGCAAACTGCCCTGCGACACCATCCAGGAGACCTACACGAAAGAATACGGAACGGACACTATCGAAATCCATAAGGACGCCATAACGAGCGACGACGTAGTTCTGCTGCACGACGACCTGCTGGCAACCGGCGGCACGATGAAGGCTGCCTACGACCTCGTAAAGAAGTTCAACCCGAAGAAGATATACATCAACTTCATCATAGAACTTACCCGCGAGGGCATGCACGGCCGCGACAACTTCGATAAGGAGACAGAAGTAACCAGCCTGCTGGAAGTATAGTTCTTTTAAGGAGTTAAGGAGTTAGGAAGTTAAGGAGTTAAGACAAATGTCTTGCTTATAAATTATAGAATGACAAAATAGCTTTTCGCTAAGTTTTAATTCTGAATTTTCATTAATCATTTACCATTATTCACCAAGCAAAGCATTTGTCTTAACTCCTTAACTTCCTAACTCCTTAACTACTTAGAAACTACTTCACGTTTAAAGTTTCACGTGAAACATTATCTTTGAAAAGCCCTTTAAACAAAGCACTTACGCGTCATGACTAAAGAAGAAAACGAGAAGCGGCTGGCCCGCCTGAAGGCCATCGTGAGCAACATGCCCACGAAGCCGGGCAGCTATCAGTACTACGACGAGCACGGCACAATAATTTATGTCGGCAAGGCGAAGAACTTGAAGAACCGCGTGTCGTCCTATTTCCATAAAGAGGTAGACCGTTTCAAGACGAAAGTGCTGGTAAGCAAAATCCACGACATTACCTATACAGTGGTCAACACCGAGGAAGATGCGTTACTATTGGAGAACAGTCTTATCAAGAAATACCAGCCGCGGTACAACATTCTGCTGAAAGACGGCAAGACGTATCCCTCAATCTGCGTCACGAAAGAATACCTGCCACGCATATTCAAGACGCGCACCATCAACAAGAAATGGGGCTCGTACTTCGGCCCTTACAGCCATATCGGCTCGATGTACGCCATACTTGAACTGATAAAGAAGCTCTACAAGCCGCGCACGTGCCGCCAACCTATCACGAAAGAGGGTATAGAACAAGGGAAATACAAGCCCTGCCTGGAGTACCATATACATAATTGCGGCGCTCCGTGCATAGGCAAACAAAGCCTGGAAGACTACCAGGAGTGCATAGCCCAGGCGCGAGAGATACTGAAAGGGAACACGCGCGAGCTGCAACGCACACTCTACTCGCGTATGATGAAACTGGCGGAAGAGATGCGTTTCGAGGAGGCCGAGGTGCTGAAACAGCGTTACATGCTGCTCGACAGCTTCTGCGCCAAGAGCGAGGTGGTGAGCCATACCATCACCGACGTCGACGTGTTCAGCGTGACCGACGACGAACGGACGGCCTTCGTGAACTACATGCACGTAATGAACGGCAGTATCAACCAGGCTCAGACGTTCGAAATGAAGAAGAAATTGGGCGAGACGGCGCTCGAAATACTGCAACTCGCCATCCTGCAAATACGTGAACGGATGGGCAGTACGGCGCGTGAGGTAATCGTTCCGTTCGCCGTCGACATGACGCTTGACGGCGTAACGTTCACCGTTCCGCAACGGGGCGACAAGCGCACTCTGCTCGACCTGTCGGAAATGAACGGCAAGCAGTACCGCTTCGACCGCCTGAAACAGGCTGAAAAGCTCAATCCTGAGCAGAAATCAGTGCGCCTGATGAAGGAAATCCAAGCGGCCCTGAAGCTGCCGAAAATGCCTTACCAGATTGAGATGTTCGACAACTCTAACATCCAAGGCAGCGACGCCGTGGCGGCGTGCGTGGTGTTCAAGAAGATGAAACCCAGCAAGAAGGACTACCGCAAGTACATAATAAAAACGGTGGTTGGGCCCGACGACTACGCCTCGATGCAGGAAGTGGTGCGCCGCAGGTACTCCAGAATGGTGGAGGAAGGCCAGCCCCTGCCCGACCTTATCATAACCGACGGCGGACAAGGGCAGATGAGCGTTGTGCGTAGCGTTGTCGAGGGCGAGCTTCACTTGGACATTCCAATTGCCGGACTTGCCAAGGACGACCGCCACCGCACCAACGAACTGCTGTACGGCGTGCCGCCCGTGGTGGTGGGAATGAAGACCGACAGCGAGCTGTTCCACCTCCTCACACACATGCAGGACGAGGTCCACCGCTTCGCCATAACCTTCCATCGAGACAAGCGCTCAAAGCACGCGCTGCACTCGGAGCTGGACGACATCCACGGCATAGGCCCCAAGACAAAGGACGCCCTGCTGCAAGCACTCAAGTCGGTAAAGCGCATCAAGGAGGCTGATATCCAGCAACTTACCGACGTTATAGGGCAAGCGAAGGCAAAAATAGTGTGGGAGTATTTCAATAACAGAAGTTAAAGAGTTTAATTTTAGGAGTTAAGTAGTAATGGAGTAAAGGAGTTAAGACAAATGACTTGCACCAAGCGTAATAATAACAAACAAATAAGAACGCTGTAGACAGACATTGCCTGCGTTGCATTTGTCTTAACTCCTTTACTCCATTACTCCTTAACTCCTCAAAAATAAATATTTTCAAGCATGAAAACAGTAATCCAACGCGTCAGCCGGGCGTCAGTGACAATCGGCGGAGAGGTGAAATCAGAGATAAGCAAAGGGTACATGATACTCCTCGGAGTGGCCGACGGCGACACCGAGGAGGACGTCGACTGGCTGGTGAAAAAGATAGCCGCGCTGCGCGTTTTTGACGACGCCGAGGGCGTAATGAACCTGCCCATAACCGACGTCGGGGGCGAGATTCTCGTGATAAGCCAGTTCACCCTGCTGGCGTCTTACAAGAAAGGCAACCGCCCGTCGTGGATACATGCCGCGCGCCACGAGGTATCCATACCCCTCTACGAGAGCTTCTGCCGCAAGCTGCACGAGCTTACGGGCCTGAAAGTAGGCACGGGCGAGTTCGGCGCAGACATGAAAGTGGAGCTGGTAAACGACGGTCCGGTGACCATCTGCATGGACACGAAGCACAAGGAATGAGTTAAGAGTTAAGAATTAAGAGTTAAGAAAATAGCATTTAAGAGCTATAAAAACCCATCAGGCCTATTTGTCCAATAAGGCTTATTCGGCCTATTAATTCCTACAAAAACATGAGCGAAGAGATAACTATCAAAGAGGCGCAACTCATTGTAGACCAATGGATTAGACAATACGGGGTGCGTTATTTCAGCGAACTTACCAACATGGCGTGCCTCACGGAGGAAGTTGGCGAGCTGGCGCGCGTCATCGCCCGCAAGTACGGCGACCAGAGCTTCAAGACGGGCGAACCTACCGACCCTGCAGACGAGATGGCCGACGTGCTGTGGGTGCTGCTCTGCCTGGCCAACCAGACTGGCGTTGACCTTACCGAGGCGCTGAAAAAGAACCTCGAAAAGAAGACTAAGCGCGATGCCACAAGGCATATTAATAATGAGAAATTAAGAGTTAAGAATTAAGAATCAAAGGATTATTTTGGCAGTTAAAGAAGTTATAGAAGTTAAAGAAGTTATAGCCATTAGCCCCGCGGGCGCAACCGTCAAGGCATTTGGCTTTAACTTCTAACGAGCAGAGCGAGTGATAATTTCTTTAACTCCTATAACTTCAAAAATTAAAAACTTAAAATTATGGCAACAGTAGAGAACAACAAGCACAACGAACAGGCTCACGAGCACAAGCATGAGCACGAGTTCCCGAAGATGAGCAAGTACGACGAGGCACTCAGCAAGTATAATACCGACCTTGACGACGCTGCCGTCCGTGACGCCGTAAGGAAGATTATCGCCGAGAAAGTGCACGAGAACGATACCCTTGAGGTAAAGAAATTCCTCTTCGGCAGCATTGAACTGACGTCGCTCAAGACCACCGACAGCGACGAGTCGATACTCGCCTTCACGGAGAGGGTAAACCAGTTTGACGCTACCTACCCTGACTTGCCCCACGTGGCGACCATCTGCGTGTACCCGTGTTTTGCCAAGACGGTAAGCGAGTCGCTCGAGGTTGACGGCGTAGAGATAGCCTGCGTTTCAGGCAGTTTTCCTTCGTCACAAGCACTTATCGAGGTAAAGGTGGCAGAGACGGCCCTCGCCGTGAAAGACGGTGCCACAGAGATAGATATCGTAATGCCCGTGGGCAAGTTCCTCAGCGGCGACTACGAGGGCGTGTGCGACGACATCAACGAGCTGAAACAGGCGTGTGGCGACGCCCCGATGAAGGTAATCCTGGAGACGGGTTGCCTGAAAACGGCCTCGAACATCAAGAAGGCGTCAATCCTGGCAATGTATGCCGGCGCCGACTATATCAAGACTTCAACGGGCAAGCTCGAGCCTGCCGCCACGCCTGAGGCAGCATATGTGATGTGCCAGGCCATCAAGGAATACTACGACGAAACGGGCATTCAGATAGGTTTTAAGCCCGCTGGCGGCCTTAACTCGGTCATGGACGCACTTATCTACTACACGATAGTAAAAGAGGTCTTAGGCGAAAAATGGCTGACAAACAAGTGGCTGCGCCTCGGCACCAGCCGACTGGCCAACATGCTGCTGAGCGAAATACTCGGCGAAGAGACTAAATTCTTCTGAAAAAGGCTGGGGAGGATAGGCCTAATTAGCCTGATGGGAAATTAGCCAAATGAGCCAGATAAGCCCAATGTGCCGTGGCTTATTTGGCTAATTGGCTCATCCGGCTTATCATCCCATCAGGCCTATTTGGCTAATCAGGCCTGTTTGCCCCACTCTCTCATCAGGCTTATTGGGCCTATCCGGCCCATTAGCCTTATCCAATACAATCTACTAATTCAAAAAACAACTATACCATGACTAACGACAACCGGCCTTTCATGCCGCAGCGCGGCAACTACCGCAATCTGATAGTCTACCAAAAGGCGGAATGCATTTATGATATTACTTATTATTTTGCCCACAAATTCCTCGAAAAAGGCGACCGCACTATCGACCAGATGATTCAGGCGGCACGCTCGTGCAAGCAGAATATAGCCGAGGGAAGCGCGGCAAGCACCACGTCGAAGGAAACCGAACTGAAGCTGACCAACGTGGCACGGGCGAGCATGCAGGAGCTTCTGGCCGACTATGAGGACTACCTACGTGTGCGCAACCTCACTATATGGGACATCAACTGCGATAAGGCAGCAAAGACAAGGGCGGTATGCTCAAAGCACAACGACAGCGCATATTACCGCAACGCCATAACGACAAGAAGTGACGAGACCATCGCCAACATCGCAATTACTCTTATTCACCAGACCGACGTAATGCTCAGGAAATTCATCGACCGACTGAAACAGGACTTCGTGGAGGGCGGCGGACTGCGCGAAGAGATGTACCGCGCAAGAGTAGAATGGCTGAAAAGAAACGGCAGGAGGCAGTAAGAAGGATTTAGCTGACAACGATAAATTAGACTGATAGGCCTTAGAATAGGCCTAATTGGCCTGATAGGAAATTAGCCCAATGAGCCTGATAAGCCCAATGAGCCATAGCTTATTAGGCCAATCAGGCCCATTGGGCTTATTATCCCATTTGGCTAATTAGGCTCATCAGCCCCATTAGCCCCACAAAAGGCCGTCTATTATAACACGAAATGCCGTCTTTTGCCTTGCAAAAGACGGCATTTCTTAAATCATTGAAAACCAATATCTTATGAAAAATATGCCGTAACTTCACGACACCGCACGGCCGCAGCATTACGCCGTCAGATATTTCTCTTAATAACGAAGTCGAGATAAGCCGTCAGACTGCGCTTCAGTTCCTCGTCACTCACCTCATCACGGATGAAGCGCTGGGCCTCGTCGTGCAGCTCCTCCATGCGCCGCTCGGCGTATTCTATGCCGCCGTGAGCCTTGGTGAAGTCTACAAGACAGGCTATCTCATCTTGGTTTACCGTGCCGTCCTTCACCTTCCGCGCCAGCTTGAACATGCTGTCGTAACCCACTGAGTTAAGAGCGTAGATTACGGGCAGGGTGAGTTTGCCCTCGGCCATGTCGTAATAGTCGAATATGTCGTCGCGAATCTGGAAGATAATGCCCAGCGTCTGGCCGAAGCGCTTGGCCTCGCCCACCCTCTCCTCGGGCATGCCGGCCGATATGGCGCCTATCGCGCAGCACGCCTCGAACAGCGCGGCGGTCTTGCGGCTGATGATTTTGTAGTATGTCTCTTCGGAAATTTCGCTCTCTCCGATACTCGTAAGCTGGAGTATCTCGCCGTCTGACAGCGTGCGGCCAAGCTCGGCCAGATACCTGACTATCAATTCGTTGTGCGTTATCGACACGTGCAGCAGCGCCGTAGAGAGGATATAGTCGCCCACGAGCACCGCCACCTTGTTGTCATACAGGGCGTTGACCGACGCCTGCCCGCGGCGCTCGCGGCTCTCGTCCACCACGTCGTCATGCACGAGCGAGGCCGTATGCAGCAGCTCCAGACCCACCGCGGCGTGCAGCGTGGCGTCGTTCACGGCGCCGTAGTTCCTGGCCATCAGCATTATCAGCATAGGCCGCATGCGCTTGCCCGCGCGGTTGCGGATACGTGCGAAGATTTCCTCCTGAAGCTTGTCCTCATGGGTTAGCGACGAGTTGAACAGACTGATAAACTGCCCAAGCTCGCTCTCAATGGGTTTCTTTATTATCGATAAATAGTCAGTCATGCTACGAAATTTGATACAAAAGTAGTGAATTTATCCGATTAATGACAAAAAATTAGTAACTTTACACGTAAAAACAAGCAAAAACATGGATAAACTTTTCCTTTTGGACGCTTACGCCCTGATATACAGGGCGTATTACGCATTCATAAAGAACCCGAGAATAAACTCCAAGGGCATGAACACGTCGGCCGTGCTGGGCTTCTGCAACACCCTGCACGAGGTGCTCTCGAAGGAGAAGCCGACATACCTCGGCGTGGCTTTCGACCCCCACGGCCCCACCTTCCGCAGCGAGGCTTACGACCAATACAAGGCCCAGCGGGAGGAGACGCCAGAGGACATACGCGCCTCGGTGCCCATAATTAAAGAGGTGCTGAAGGCCATGCGCATACCCGTGCTCGAGGCGGAGGGCTTCGAGGCCGACGACGTAATCGGCACCCTGGCCACAAAAGCGGGCGCCGAGGGAATCAAGACGTACATGCTGACGCCCGACAAGGACTACGGCCAGCTGGTTGGCGGCAACGTGGTGATGTACCGCCCGCGCCACGGCGGCGGTTACGAGACGCTCGACGCCGACGGGGTATGCCAGAAGTACGGCATCGAGTCGACGGCACAGGTAATCGACCTGCTCGGCCTTATGGGCGACGCGGCGGACAACATACCGGGCTGTCCGGGCGTAGGCGAGAAGACCGCCGTAAAACTTTTACAGCAGTTCGGGTCGATAGACTCGCTGCTGGAGCGCACCTCCGAACTGAAGGGCGCGCTGAAGAAGAAGGTGGAGGAGAACGCCGAGCAAATCAAGTTCTCCAAGTTCCTCGCCACCATCCGCACCGACGTGCCCGTCAGCCTCGACCTCGAGGCGCTGCGCGTGACCGACCCCGACCGCGACGAACTGCGCCGAATCTTCACCGAACTGGAATTTAAGACGCTCTCAGACAAGTTTCTTAACAATCGTGAAAACATCAAAAATAACGCAAATCAGCAACTCGATTTATTTGCGGAAAACACGACCGACGGGCAGGTTGACGCCGAAAAATCGAATCTGAGAGCGTTAACTGACACGCCTCATACGTATAAACTCGTTGACACAGAGGAAGATATGCGCCGACTTTGTGACTTTTTCATGACAAAAAGTTTTTTAAGTCTGGACACGGAGACGACTTCAACCAACACAATCGACGCCGAACTCGTTGGTTTGAGCTTCTCTGTCGAGGAAAACGAGGCCTTCTACGTGCCCGTTCCTGCCGACCGTCAACAAGCGCAAAACATTGTTAATATTTTCAAACCAGTCTACGAAAGCCCCTCAATCCTCAAAATCGGGCAGAACATCAAGTACGACATGGAAGTGCTGATGAACTACGGCGTCACGCTCGGCGGCGAGATGTTCGACACGATGATAGCGCATTACCTGCTCCAGCCCGAGCTGCGCCACAACATGGACTACATGGCCGAGGTGTACCTCGGATACAAAACCATACACATCGACGAGCTTATCGGCCCCAAAGGCAAGGGTCAGAAGTCGATGCGCGACCTTGACCCTAAGGAGGTATATGAGTATGCCGCCGAGGACGCCGACGTCACCCTGAAGCTGAAAAACATACTTGAACCGAAACTGAAGGAGGCCGGCGTGTGGCAACTCTTTACAGAAGTGGAAATGCCGTTGGTGCAGGTGCTGGCCGACATGGAGGTGGGCGGCGTGCGCATCGACACCGGTGCGCTGAAAGAAACGTCGGCAATGCTCACCGAACGCATGAACGCCATCGAGAAGGAAATATACCAGCTGGCGGGCGAGGAGTTTAACATCGCCTCGCCGAAACAGGTGGGCGAGATTCTCTTCGGCAAGATGAAAATCGTGGAGAAACCGAAGAAAACCAAGACGGGGCAGTATGTCACGTCGGAAGAAGTGCTCCAGCAACTTAAAGGAAAGAACGAAATAGTAGGCAAGATACTGGAACACAGAGGGTTGAAAAAGCTGCTCGGCACTTACGTAGACGCCCTGCCGAAGCTGATTAACCCACGTACGGGCCACATACACACGTCGTTCAACCAGACCGTAACGGCCACGGGGCGACTCTCGTCCAGCGACCCCAACCTGCAGAATATACCCGTGCGGGGCGAGGACGGCAAGGAGATACGCAAGGCGTTCGTGCCCGAGGAGGGTTGCCTGTTCTTCTCGGCCGACTACTCCCAAATAGAACTGCGCGTGATGGCGCACCTGAGCGGCGACGAAAACATGCAGGAGGCCTTCCGCGAGGGCTATGACATCCACGCCGCCACGGCCGCCAAGATATACCACGAGACGATGGACAGCGTAACGCGCGACCAGCGAACGAAGGCCAAGCGGGCCAACTTCGGCATCATTTACGGCATTACCGTGTTCGGACTGGCCGAGCGCCTTGACATCAGCCGCACGGAGGCAACGCAGCTGATTGACGGCTACTTCGCCACCTTCCCCAAGGTAGCGGACTATATGGAACAGGCAAAGGAGACGGCACGCAAGCTGGGCTACGCCGAGACCCTGCTCCACCGCCGCCGCTACCT
>OHXU01000508.1_pt1 | contig 11515 bp, 9 predicted proteins | sample 1580091 | NCBI WGS metagenome assembly OHXU01 (sample SAMEA3882529, study PRJEB24775) | human gut metagenome | biome: human-associated habitat; feature: intestine environment; material: feces | place: Netherlands | collected 2009/2010 | reverse complement strand
CCCTGCAGGAGCCTACCGTCATGCCGACGAAAATACCCAACCTGCTCGTCAACGGCGGCAACGGAATAGCCGTGGGCATGGCCACCAACATACCTACGCACAACCTCGGCGAGGTGATAGACGGCTGCTGCGCCTACATCGACAATCCCGACATCGACACCGACGGACTGATGCAGTACATCAAGGCGCCCGACTTCCCCACCGGGGCATACATCTACGGCATACAGGGAGTGCGCGACGCCTACGAGACGGGGCGCGGGCGCATAGTAATGCGTGCCAAGGCCGAAATAGAGAGCGGCGAGGCGCACGACAAGATTGTCGTCACCGAGATACCCTACGGTGTCAACAAGGCGCAGCTCATAGAGTATATCGCCGACCTGGTGAAGGAGGGGCGGCTCGACGGAATAAGCAATGTCAACGATGAGTCTGACTACCACGGCATGCGCATAGTGATAGACGTCAAGAAGGACGCCAACGCCAATGTCATATTGAACAAGCTGTTCAAGATGACGGCGCTGCAAAGCTCGTTCTCGGTCAACTGCATCGCCCTGGTGAAGGGACGCCCACGCTTGCTTACGTTGAAGGACTGCGTGCGCTACTTCGTTGACCACCGTCACGACATAACTATACGCCGCACACGCTACGAACTGCGCAAGGCACGAGAGCGCGAGCACATACTTCAGGCCCTCATAACGGCCTGCGACAACATTGACGAGGTAGTGCACATAATACGAGCCTCGAAGACGCCGTCAGACGCGCAGCGCAACCTTGAGAGCCGGTTCGGCTTCGACGAGGTGCAGTCAAAGGCCATCGTCGACATGCGCCTAAGCCAGCTCACCGGCCTGCGCATGGAGCAGCTCCGCGCAGAGTACGAGGAGATAGAGCGGCGCATTGCCTACCTGCAGTCGATACTCGACGACCCCGAGCTGTGCAAGAAGGTCATGAAGGACGAACTGCAAGCCGTCAAGGAAAAATACGGCGACGAGCGGCGTACGGAAATCAAGTACTCGAGCGAGGAATTCAACCCCGAGGACTTCTATCCAAACGACCCCGTAGTCATAACTATAAGCCATCTCGGATACATCAAGCGTACGCCACTGTCCGAATTCCGCGAGCAAGCCCGCGGCGGAGTGGGCAGCAAGGGGGCGCACAGCCGTGACAACGACTTCACCGAGTACATCTACCCGGCCACCATGCACAACACCATGATGTTCTTCACGCAGAAGGGCCGCTGCTACTGGCTGAAGTGCTACGAGATACCCGAGGGCGCGAAGAACTCGAAAGGGCGCGCCATACAGAATCTGCTTAACATTGAGAGCGACGATAGTATCAAGGCTTTCCTCCGCCTGCGTGGCAGTCTTGACGATGAGGAGTTTATCAACAGCCACTACGTAGTCTTCGCCACCAAGCGCGGACTCATCAAGAAAACCAGCCTCGAGGCATACAGCCGTCCGCGCGCCAACGGCGTTATCGCCATCAACGTGCTCGAGGGTGATGAGGTGGTAGGTGTGCGTCTCACCAACGGACGCAACGAACTGCTCATGGCTGACCGTAACGGACGTGCCGTGAGGTTTAACGAGAACACGGTGCGTGCCATGGGACGAGTGTCTACGGGCGTCCGTGGCATGAAGCTCGACGACGGCGACGACGAAGTAGTAGGCATGGTTGTGGTTAACAGACCCGATGTCGAGACTATAATGGTGGTCAGCGAGAACGGCTACGGCAAGCGCAGCCAAGTAGAGGACTACCGTATGACGAACAGGGGCGGTAAGGGCGTCAAGACGCTCAATATAACCGACAAGACCGGACGACTCGTTGCCATAAAGGTAGTAACCGACGAAAACGATCTCATGATTATTAATAAGAGCGGAATACTCATACGCTTGAAAGTTTCCGACTGCCGTGTCATGGGGCGCGCCACGCAGGGCGTAAGGCTGATAAACCTGACAAAGAAGAACGATGTAATCTCGAGTGTATGCAAGGTGATGGGCTCTGACCTTGAGGCTGTGGCCGAGGCTGAGAGCCGCAAGGATTGGGAAACTGACGGCGAGGCAACCGTGGATGATACTACGGACCTGTCGACAAATGACAGTGACATGACTGACAACACCGGAGGATTGACCGATGAAGAGAATATTTAGGTTTTAATTTAATATACATTGATTATGAAAAAATTAACCATGTTGGCGCTTGCTGCAGTGTTCAGCGCGTCTGCTTTTGCACAGGATGTGTGTAAGCAAATTTCGAAGATCAAGGATTATAAGGAGGCTTATAATCTCTTGCAGGCAAATCTCGGCAGCCTGTCGGCCGAAGAGAAGGCAAAGTGTTATAATGCCTTGGTTGATCTGGCCCTGGATAAGGTTGCCAAGGAACAGGGTACGATAACCAGTAACCAGATGGCAGAGCAGTTGAAGACAAAAGTCGAGCCATATGATACCGTCGGTCTGTATGACGCCGTGATGCAGGCATTGGAGAACGGTGTGGCTTGCGACGAGTTTGACATGCAGCCAAATGAGAAAGGAAAGGTTAAGCCAAAGTTCCATAAGTCGAATGGCGACCGCTTGTATCCCATCCGTTTCCATTTGGTTAACGCCGGTATCTATTACCAGACGTCAAATCCAGAGTTGTCATACAAGTACCTCGCAACTTATGTTGAGAGCGCTGATTACCCTCTCTTTAAGGAGCAGGACAAGAGCAAGGACCCATATCTGACGCAGATGGCATATTATGCAGCCCGTGACGCTTATTTCGCAAAGGACTATGCGAAAGCTGAAAAATACGCGGACGTTGCTATGCAGGATACTGCCATGTCAAAGGATGCACTTCAGTTGAAGCTTGCCATTATGCAGAACCAGCTGAAGACACATGAGGATACTCTCAATTATGTCGCTAAGTTGAAAGATATTTATGCAAAGGACGAGAATAATGACGTGGTGTTCAGTACTATCTGCTCAATGCTTATTTCAATAAGCGACAAGGCAGGCCTTAACGAGATTGTGCAGGCAAAGCTTGCTAAAGACCCCAATAACTTCACGGCATTGGCAATGCAAGGACAGGCATACATGAGTGACAGCAAGTGGGACGACGCTATTTCGTCATTCAACAAGGCCGCCACTGCTCAGCCGGACAACGTTGCGATTTTGGCTTCTGTCGGCAACTGCTATATGTATAAGGCACAGGAGACTGCGGAAAAGGCTTTGGCTAATGGCAAGACTTTGACTCCTGATGCAGAAAAAGAGATTGTCGGCATATATGAACAGGCCATTGGTTATCTTGAGAAAGCCAAGGAATTGGATAAGACAATGCAGTTCAAGAGCTTCTGGGCATACTCTCTTTACACTTGCTGTTACAGGGCTTTGGGTCCGGACGATGCGAAGACGAAAGAGGCAGAAGCCTTAACAAAGTAGTAATAATCCATTAACGGTTATAAAGTGGGTGTGCCAAGACAAAATTGGCAGTACGGTTTAGAATTGTTTTTACGGTACATGCTGATGTGACGTGACGGCCGTTTTTTTTATCGTGCTCATGCCATGGTTTTGTCTTGACACTCCCACGGTTATTGTTTGATTTCTAATTTGTCTTTTACAATGCGTTTATTGTTATTGTTTTTAGCAATATTGTCACTTTCTTCCGTGTATGCACAGAAAAAAGAGATAAGCGAGGCACGTTCGGATATTAAGAGCCGCAGCAATCTCAGTCAGGCTGAGGCATCAATGCGTGGCTTGCTTGCGGATTCGGCAAATAGACGCAATGTGAAGATATATTTAACGCTTGCCGAGGCTGTACGTGCACAGTACGAGGAGGCTAACGAAAAGTTGTATTTGAAAGAAGGCTATGATACAGCCGCGTTTTTTGATACGGCCAGACGTATGTTCCTTGCATATGAAAGTCTTGACAGCATAGAGATGTTGCCTGACAGGAAAGGCCGTGTAAAGCTGAAGTATCGTGAGAAAAATGCTGAATATTTAAACAAGTATCGTCGTAATCTTTATAATGGTGGAGTGTATTTTCTTCATAAGAAGGATTATGTCAGGACATTCGCAATGATGGATACTTATATGGATTGCCGCAGGCAGCCTTTGTTCGCTGAGTATTCTGCGGATGAAGATCCGTTATATGTGCCAGCTGCTTTTTGGACGGTGTTTTGTGGATATAAGCTAAATAGTCCGGACAGTACACTCAAATACTCGTCAGTAGCATTACAGGAAAAGAAATTCAGGCGCCGCACCTTGGCTTATATGTCGTCTGCTTATTTGTGGCAAGGGGACACATTGAAATACGTTGAGACATTACGCCGTGGTTTTGATGAGAATAAAAAGTCTAAATTCTTTTTTAAGCGTTTGATGGATTATTATAACACCGTCAATCAGCTTGATACGGCAATGAGCATAGCTGACGAGGCACTTAAGAGCGACAGTCTGAACGCATTGTTTTTATTCGCGAAAAGTAATATATTGCTCAATATTGGTGATTATGCTGGTTGTATAGCAATAAGTGATACGCTTTTGGCGCGTAATGACACTTTGCCTGATGTTTATCTTAATGCCGGAGTTTCGTATCTGAATCTGGCTTTGGCTCTTGAGAAAGATGTAAAATCAAAGCGCACTGATCGAAAAAAGATACTTGGTTATTACAGGAAAGCATTGCCTTATATGGAAAAATACCGTGAATGTGAGCCTGACGATAAAGAACGATGGGCTCCTTCACTCTATAATATATACCTGAAACTTAATATGGGGCGCAAGTTTGAAGAAATAAGCGATATATTGAGGAAAATGCGAGAGTAAGCTTGGCTCTCTTTATAAAATAATGTTATTTTTTTTGACGGTACTTTTTTTTGAATTATCTTTGCATAAAGATAGGCGGTATGTAGCTTCATGCCGTTTTGAAGATTAAAAGTATCGGAATTATGTATCTTAAAGTTCGCTTAGCGCTCATGAACTTTCTTGAGTATGCGGTTTGGGGCGCTTATTTGACTTCAATGGGCCGCTATCTCGGAAATATAGGATTGGGCTCAGATATTGGTTGGTTTTATTCAATGCAGGGTATTGTGTCTATTTTCATGCCTGCATTGATGGGAATAATAGCGGACAGATGGGTTCAGGCACAGCGTTTATTGGGCCTTTGTCATCTTATAGCGGGGCTGTTCATGATTTTTGCTGCATTGTATGGTCTTTCATTTGGTATTGATTCCGATTTCTCCATTCTTTTTATATTATATTCCTTTTCTGTTGCTTTTTACATGCCAACCTTGGCATTGAGTAATTCGGTTGCATATAACGCATTGACACAGGCGGGGCTTGATACGGTAAAGGATTTTCCCCCGATACGTGTGTTCGGTACAATAGGTTTTATTTGTTCGATGTGGATTGTTGACCTTATGGGATTTCAAGCCAATCAAAACCAGTTTGTTGTATCTGGAATATTGGGGGTAATATTGTTTTTATACACGTTTACATTACCTTCTTGTCCGGTAGCGGCGTCTGGTGAAAAGAAGAGCGTAGTTGATGCTTTAGGTCTTAAGGCTTTTACGTTGTTCAAGCGTAAGGATATGGCTATATTTTTTATATTCTCTATGTTGCTGGGCGTAAGTCTTCAAATTACCAATGGCTTTGCTAATCCTTTCATAAGTAGTTTTGCTGCTTTGCCTGAGTTTAGTGATACTTTTGGAGTACAGCATGCTAATATTCTTATATCTTTGTCGCAAATAAGTGAGACATGTTGTATTTTATTGATACCTTTCTTTATGAAGCGTTACGGTATTAAGAATGTTATGTTGATAGCTATGTTTGCGTGGGTATTGAGATTTGGCCTTTTCGGACTTGGCAATCCTGGCAGCGGTGTATGGATGTTTATTCTTTCAATGCTTGTTTACGGTGTCGCTTTTGATTTCTTTAATATAAGCGGTTCGTTATATGTTGATAAAAGTACAGACCCTTCAATACGTTCCAGTGCACAAGGTTTGTTTATGCTCATGACAAATGGAATAGGGGCAACAATTGGAACTTTGGGGGCACAGGCCGTTATTAATGCATATACGATGAGTGAGCAGGTCGGTGACGACTTTTATACTGTTGGTGATTGGCAGACGTGTTGGTTTATCTTTGCTGGTTATGCGTTGTTGATAGGTCTTGTATTTGCCGTCGTTTTCAGACCCAAGAAGGAGCATGTCAAGTATTGATGCGGAGGTTTTTTATGGCAAAGGAACGACTTTTTTTCAAGGGAGTGTCAGAGATTGTCGGAACAGATGACCTTGGATTGCTTATATTGACGGATGAATCAAAGGAACGGCAGATAACCATTGTGTGTGACAAGGCTATGGCTGTGCAGATAGAATTGCGTGTCAAGAAGTTACCTATTACAAGGATTATGCTCCCGGAAGTGATGAGCAAACTGCTTAGTAGTTATGCTGATTCTGATTTCGAATTGCTTATTGACGATATAATAGATGGGCAGTACCGTACGTTATTATATAACAGGACAACTTTGACGCCTATGTTGATTCGGGCATCAGATGCAGTTCTTTTATCATTAGTGGGAGATATACCGCTGTATATCGAGTCCGGCCTGATGAGGAGGCAGTCCGTAGCTTATCGTGAGAATTCAAGAGGTGTATCGCTTCCGGTCAATACAATAAGCGACGAAATGTTGCAAGCCGCGTTGGACAAAGCTATAGCTGACGAGAATTATGAGCTCGCATCACATCTGCGAGACGAAAAGAAACGAAGAAACAAAAATGGTGAGAAACCAATTAACTAGTAAATTTCTACTATGAAGGAAGTAAGATTTTTTTATGTACCCTCTGCAGCAACCCTGACGGAAATGCCAATGGATGAAGCTCTACATGCTTTGCGTGTACTTAGGCTTAAGAGCGGTGACGAAATGTTCCTTATGGACGGTGAGGGAAACTTCTACCGTGCAGTCGTAACAATCGCCGCGACAAAGCGTTGTATGTATGAGATAAAGGAGGTGTTGCCGCAAGAAAAAGGCTGGAAGGGCAATATACATATAGCGATAGCACCCACAAAGATGATGGACCGCATAGAATGGTTTTGCGAAAAGGCTACAGAAATAGGCATAGATGAGGTAACTTTCCTAAACTGCAAGTTTTCAGAGCGTAAGGTTATGCGTACAGTTCGCCTTGACAAGATTGTTGTAGCGGCGGTTAAGCAAAGCCATAAGCCGTGGAAACCAAGGTTGAACGCAATGCTGTCATTCAAGGATTTTGTCATGGCCAAGCGACCGGGCCGTAAGTTTATAGCGCATTGTTACGAGGAGATTGAACGCAAGGATTTCTTCACGGAAGTATATTCCATGTCGTCATCTGCCGCTCCTGAAGATGTGACGGTTCTCATTGGCCCGGAGGGCGATTTCTCTGTTGAAGAGGTAAAGATGGCTATTGATAACGGCTATGAGTCTGTTTCGTTGGGTAACAGTCGCCTGCGTACCGAGACGGCCGCCCTTTCGGCAACGATGATGGCACAGCTGGCGTTACGCAAGTGATGTGTGTACGCATGGCTGAAATTCACGTTAGTAATTTTTCGTGGTGGAGTACCCGCCGGGATTATATGTATTTAAATGAAAAAGAATTATTTTAAGCTGATAGCGGCAAGCATTTTATTTATGCCGCTTTTTGCCTTGTTCACTTCATGTTCGGGTGACGATTACTTGAACGCAATACCAGGAAACAGCACGGCCTTGGTTTCCATTGACGTGCAGAAGTATGCCGAGAAAGAAGGTAGTGCCTCCGCACAGGCTGCAATAACAAGTTTTTTGGGTGTGGATAATATATCTGATTGCGGAATAGACGTTGCGTCAAGGATATATATGTTTGAGACCGCTGACGGCAATATTGGTTTTGCGGCAAAGGTAAAAAGCAGCGGTGATCTTACGGACTGGTTGTCATTGCAGGTAAAGAAAGGTTTTTGTAGTGAAGTAAAGGACTATGGTGGATATAGCTTTACGGTCTTGAAGGATTCATGGGTTGCAGGCTACTCTTCCGAAGCGTTGGTAGTATTAGGTCCCGTTCTGCCTTCCGCTCAAGCTGTGGTGCGCCGTCAAGTGGCCCAATATCTTGCCCAGGATGAGGACGAGGGTATTCAAGCTTCTCCAATGATGGCTTATCTTGACAGCATACAGGCGCCTGTGGCATTGGTGGCACAGGTCTCCGCTTTGCCTGAGAAATTCGTCGCTCCGTTCATGCTCGGCGCTCCCAAGGACGTTGATGGATCTAAAGTGATGTTGGCCGCAGGACTTTCGTCAGGCGTGAAGGGATGTATTGTGATACGTGGCACGACGTTTTCGCCTGACAAGAGGGTTGATGCGGAATTGAGACGTTCACGTGAAGTGTTCCGCCCGATAGCGGGTGATTACCTGAACAGTATGTCCCCTTCGTCGGCTATTGGTGTTTTTGCCAACGTGGAAGGCGGTCATTTCATCCGTCTGCTGCATTCTAACAAGACATTCCAGGCTTTGCTTGCGGGTATGAACATGGCCGTTGACATGGACAACATAATAAAGAGTGTTGACGGCGACATGGCTATGATAGTCGAAAATACCGGTGGAAGCAATATTGGACTGCTTATGTTGGCAAAACTGGGTAGCACGGCGTTTATGGAAGACATAGATTATTGGAAGCAATCATGTCCTGCCGGTACGAGCATATCTGACTTGGGCGACGGCGCGTACCGGTATTCCGGCGGCGATATGGATTTTACGTTCGGCGTAAAGGATAATCAAAGGTTTTACGCAAGCACGTTTCCCGGTGTTGACGGGTTGTCGTCCGTGCAGTCTGGATGGTCGTTGCCGTCGGCTGCCGACAGTCTTGTCATGGGGCGCCGGATGGCTGTAGTGGCCAATGTCAGTGCCCTGTCGGCCATTGTTGGACCTGCCGGCAGTTATCTTAAGGCGCTTGTAGGTGGAGTCCAGACCATTGTTTTTATTATGGAGTAGTTGTTATGAAAAGGATAGAATTCAAGGGGGTTTTGCCCGATATCTTCTCTCGTAACGACGGCATAAAGTCTGACGTATGGCGGGGCGACGCCTTGTTTGAGAAAGGACGGCTGTATCTTGTCGAGGCGGATAGCGGCCGCGGCAAAAGTACTTTTTGCAGTTACGTGATGGGATACCGCCGTGACTATACGGGGCAGGTGCTTTTTGACGGACGCGAGGCCCGTGGATTGAAGGTTGAAGAATGGTCTGAGGTACGCCGCAGACATGTTGCGTGCCTGTTTCAGGAGTTGCGCCTGTTTCCCGAGCTGACGGCTTACGAGAACGTTGAGGTTAAGAACCGTTTGACGGGCTGTAAGAACCGTGAGGAGATACTGCGCTGGTTCGACATGTTGAGAATACCCGATAAGGTTGATTCTCCCGTGGGGCGCATGTCGTTCGGACAGCAGCAGCGCGTGGCGATGATGCGTGCGCTGGCACAACCTTTCGACTTCATTTTGGCCGATGAGCCTATCAGTCATCTTGACGATGCTAACGCGCGCCTTATGGGAGAGCTACTCACCGACGAGGCGCGACGCCGTGGCGCTGGCGTGATAGTTACGAGTATAGGGCGGCGCATTGACCTTGATTACGATAAAGTGTATTGTTTATGACTTTGGTATGGAAATTGCTGCGCAGGCATGTCAGTGTGCCTCAGCTTGCGGGGTTTGCCTTTGCGAATCTGTTCGGAATGCTCATCGTATTGCTCGGTTACCAGCTTTACCGTGATGTGCTGCCCGTATTTACTTCGCAGGACAGCTTCATGAAATCAGGTTATGTAATAATCAACAAGAAGGTTGGCGCTGCTGGTTCGCTGTCGGGGCGCGGCGGAACGTTCACGCAGGCCGAGACCTTGCGGCCCGCCGCTTTACGGGACGCGTGGCTGCCTTTACGTCGACGGGTTATCGTGTCGACGCACGTATGGGCATTGACGGCCAGCCGATACTTTCTTCTGAGCTGTTTCTTGAGAGTGTGCCCGACAGTTTTGTCGACGTTCCGCTCGACGACTGGAAGTACTCTCTGGGCAGCAAGGAGGTGCCCGTGATATTGCCGCGGTCGTATATTAATATGTATAACTTCGGCTTCGCGCGTACGCATTCGTTGCCCAAGATAAGCGAGGGGCTTGTCGGAATGATAGACTTCGACATCTTTATAACTGGCAACGGGCGTCACGACGATTTTCGCGGACGTGTCATAGGGTTTTCGGGAAGGCTCAATACTATACTTGTGCCGCAGTCGTTCATGGACTGGAGCAATGACCGCTACTCTCCTGACGGTGCGCCGGCACCGACGCGGCTCGTGGCCGAACTTAGCAACCCTACAGCCGACAACATTGCCAAGTATCTTTCTTCACGGGGCTATGAGGTTGATCAAGACCGTCTGCAGGCTGAGAAGACGGCTTATTTCCTGCGTCTTGCCGTCACTGTTGTGATGGCCGTAGGCGGGGATAAGCCTGCTAAGCTTCTACATACTCATGCTGAGCGTGTATCTTCTGGTGCAGAAGAATAGTTCGAAACTTGAGAATCTTCTACTTATAGGCTATTCGCCTATGCGTGTGGCCATGCCATATGTACTGCTCACCGTGGTGCTCAATGGCGTGGTGCTCGTTCTTGCGCTCGTGGTCGTGGCCGTGGCGCGCGGTGAGTATACAGACGTTATCGCCGCGCTTTATCCGCAGGCCGATTTCGGCGCTATGTGGCCGTCCGTAGTGTTAGGCCTGTGTCTATTCGTTGTGGTGTCGCTGGCCAATTTCGCAGCCATACGCCGCAAGGTAGTGCGCATTTGGTGGCGAAAGGATGTGTAGGTGGTTCTCGATGGTGCAGCGTACGCCCGTCACTGGGCGTACGCTTTTTTTCTTCCGTATTGACAGATTGTCGCTTTTGTGCGTTATTGCGTTGCATAATGTCAAAATTCCACGCTTTTCTCGTAATCTGGAAATGGATTTCGTGAAAATGCTATGTTAACTTAGCAAAACGGCCTTTCTCTTTATAAAGAATTATTTGTTAAATTGAGTACACTATGCTTTCTCATTGAGGGAACATAGCTTTCTCGATGAGAGAAGATAGTTTTCTCAATGAGAAAGCTTAGTCCGCTCAACGAAAAACATGGCTTTTCCGGGCGAAAAAGGCCGTTTTTTCATTGCATAAAAACTATCCTGCGTGCGTAACCGTAAGTAGTTCAACGAGTTACGGTTGCACACGCAGGATTGGCGTATTTTGGTCAGTCGGAAGGAAATTTTTGGCCGCGCCCGTTCTACAGCGTTAACGTTTTTCAATGTGTAAGCGTTTTGCCGTGATTCGCACGCAAAGTGCCATTCTCCGTCAGAGCCCCTCGCGTATAAAGTCGAGCGCCTCCTTGATTTCGTCGGGGGTGGCAGTCCGGTCGGTGCGGATGTCGCCCGTGTCGGCCAGCAGGGTGAAGTTGATGTCCGTGCCAGTGTTCTTCTTGTCGTGTCGCATGAGCTCTATCAGTGCGTCGTAGTCCTTGCACGATACGGCCGGCGTGCCGTAATGTTCACGGACGAAAG
>OHXU01000495.1_pt1 | contig 11768 bp, 16 predicted proteins | sample 1580091 | NCBI WGS metagenome assembly OHXU01 (sample SAMEA3882529, study PRJEB24775) | human gut metagenome | biome: human-associated habitat; feature: intestine environment; material: feces | place: Netherlands | collected 2009/2010 | reverse complement strand
GCTGCGAACCCCCAGAAAAATCAAAAAGGCGCTTTTTGCCGCAAAATCTCGCAAAATCTCGCCAGATCTCGCCAGATCTCGCAAAATCTTTACTAAATCTTAATTATAGGGCTATATGCTCATATTTTGGCTTGTGAGAGCAGAGTTACCCAAGTTGGTAAACTTATAAGCAAAAGTTATTGCTGCTCTTAGAAACGAAAATATAGGCTTTAAACGATATAAGCACATTAAAAGAAAGGACAATATGCAAAAACAAAACGGTGGCAGGCCCACAATTTTACCTAAGATGTATGAAGAACCGCTTTTTAGTCAAATCATTGATAAAATTGAATCAGGCTGTAATGACAGAGAAATCTACACCAGTTTGCATTGTTCTGCTAAAACTTTTAGAAAGTGGCGAGATGACAATATAAAGGCGTATGACGAAGCTAAAAGCATTGCTAGGGGAAATCTATTAGAACTAGCTGAAAGTGCCTTAGCGAGCAAACTGACAGTCAGAACGCTAAAAGAAACAGAAACAATATATGACGCTGACGGAAACGTTGAAAAAGTAAAGGTTAAAGAAAAAGAACTAGATAAAGATAGCTTAGTAGCAATGATGGTTGCTAAGGCTGGAAATCCTGAACTTTATAACCCTACTGAATGGCGGAGATTACAACAGGAACAATCAAACTCTAATGACCTTAAAGCTAAAATCGAAGAACTTGACGACTATAAACTAAGTAAGTATAAAACGCCAGAAATTGAAGTTCCAGAGGGGTTTGAATGATTGAATTAAATAAAATTTACAACGAGGACTGTTTAGAAGGAATGAAAAAAATTCCTGACGGTAGTGTTGATATGATTTTGTGCGATTTACCATACGGAACAACAGCTTGCACATGGGACGAAATCATTCCTTTCAAACCATTGTGGGAACAATACGAGCGAGTAATTAAAGACAATGGAGCGATAGTTCTAACAGCTAGTCAACCATTTACAAGCAAGCTAGTTATGAGTAACATAAAATGGTTTAAACATGAATGGATATGGGAAAAACAACGTGCATCAAATTTTATGAGAGCTAATCATGAACCTTTAAAATATCATGAAAACATACTAGTATTTTCAAAAGGGTTGCTGAACTTCAACCCACAAAGGTACAAAGTATTGGAAATAGACGAAATTATGACCATGACTAAAAAAGAAATGGAAGTAATGATGAAATCAAAACATTATGATAGGTTTGGAAGAGTCGATAAGAGAAAAACAGTCCGAGGCCCAAACGAAAACAAAAAATATCTTGGTTCAGAAATTAAGAGAGTAAGAAACGCAGATGACGGTTTTAGAAACCCGAAAAGTGTACTTAAAATAAATAATAAACTGCATGGTAATATACACCCAACGCAAAAACCAGTTCCCTTATTTGAATACCTAATTAGGACTTATACAAATAAAGGTGATACGGTATTGGATAACTGCATGGGTTCAGGAACAACAGCCATTGCATGCTTAAATACTGAACGAAATTTTATTGGATTTGAATTAAATGAAGAATATTATAACATGTCTTTGAAAAGAATATCTGAAAACGAATAGAAAGAATTTGAATGAATAATGAATTAATGTTCAGTAGTAAAACTGATTTGTGGTCTACTCCTAACGATTTCTTTGATAAGCTCAATGATGAATTTCATTTTACTTTAGACCCTTGTTCTACTCATGAAAACGCAAAGTGTTATAAACATTTTACGAAAGAGGAAAACGGACTACTGCAAGACTGGGGCAATGAAGTAGTATTTTGCAACCCACCTTACGGAAGACAGATTAAAGAATGGATTAAAAAATCCTATGAGGAATCACAAAAAGACAATACAACTGTTGTAATGCTTATTCCAGCACGTACTGACACGATTTATTTTCATGAGTATATCTATCATAAGGCAGAAATAAGATTTATTAAAGGTAGGTTAAAGTTTGGAAATGCTAAGAATTCAGCGCCTTTTCCAAGCATGGTCGTGATATTTGAATAGAAAGGGAATGAATGTATTATTTGAATAAAATGTTGGAATACAACAAAGAAAACGGCATTATTATTAATAAATACATTCGCAAGACTATTCAGAAGCAAATACGTATTCATAATAAGTATATTTATCGCTATGACCGTGTTACACAAGCTATTGAATGGATACAAGATAACTTCTATTTGACTACTGGTAACCTGATGAAAATCGAGCTACTTCCAACACAGCGCTGGTGGTACGAGTTAATGCTTGGCTATGATATGATTGATGAAAAAGGCGTTCAGGTCAACCTAGTTAATGAAATTTTCCTTAATTTAGGGCGTGGCTCTGGTAAGTCTAGTTTAATGGCTACAAGAGTGCTTAACTGGATGATTTTAGGCGGACAATATGGTGGAGAGAGCTTAGTTATTGCATACGATAATACACAGGCTAGACACGTATTTGACCAAGTTCGGAATCAAACGGAAGCAAGCGATACATTAAGAGTGTACAATGAAAACAAGATTTTCAAGAGTACAAAACAAGGGCTAGAATTTACTTCTTTTAAAACCACTTTCAAAAAGCAAACAAATGATACTTTACGAGCGCAAGGTGGTAACAGTTCACTAAATATATTTGATGAAGTTCATACCTATGGCGAAGATATAACAGAATCAGTCAATAAAGGTTCACGTCAAAAACAAGATAACTGGCAAAGTATTTACATTACTTCTGGTGGACTTAAACGAGACGGTTTATATGATAAACTTGTTGAACGCTTCAAATCAGAAGAAGAATTTTACAATGATAGGTCGTTCGGCTTGCTTTACATGCTAGAAAATCATGAGCAGGTCAAAGATAAAAAGAATTGGACTATGGCTTTGCCGCTTATTGGTAATGTCCCTAAGTGGTCAGGAGTTATTGAAGAGTACGAACTTGCGCAAGGAGACCCAGCGTTACAGAATAAGTTCTTAGCGTTTAATATGGGCTTGCCTATGCAGGATACAGCTTACTACTTTACTCCACAGGATACTAAACTAACAGAATTTAATTTATCTGTATTTAATAAAAATAGAACTTATGTCGGAATTGACCTATCCTTAATTGGCGATTTAACCGCTGTGTCGTTCGTTTGTGAGTTAGAGGGTAAAACTTACAGCCATACACTTACTTTCTCTGTACGGTCGCAATATGAGCAACTGGACACAGAACAGCAAGAACTATGGACTGAATTTGTTGACAGAGGCGAACTAATATTACTTGATACGGAATATATCAATGTAAATGACTTAATACCGTATATCAACGACTTTAGAAGTAAGACAGGGTGCAGACTTAGAAAAATCGGTTATGACCCAGCACGATATGAGATTTTAAAAGGGTTGATCGAGCGTTATTTCTTCGATAAAGACGGAGATAACCAAAGAGCAATTCGACAAGGTTTCTCAATGAACGACTATATTAAGCTATTAAAATCTAAGTTAGTGGAAAATAAACTTATCCATAATCAAAAAGTCATGCAATGGGCTTTAAATAATACTGCTGTTAAAATCGGACAAAGTGGGGACTATATGTATACTAAAAAACTTGAAAAAGATAAAATCGACCCTACTGTCGCTTTGACAATGGCATTAGAAATGGCGGTGTCAGATGAAGTATAACGTTGACACAGTTCGAGAAAGTGGCTGGTACAATAAAAAAGAATGGTTGGCAGTCCGTGATTATGTAAGACAACGTGACAAAATGACTTGCGTAAGATGTGGTGCATTCGGTGCTAAAAGATACGAAGTAGACCATATTATAGAACTAACGTGGGAAAATCTTGATGATTGGAAAATAGCGCTGAACCCTGATAACCTACAACTCCTTTGTAAGTCTTGCCATAACAAGAAAACAGGCGAGTATAAACGAGGGAAAGGCGTAAGTTTATGGTAGAAAGGGGAAAAATTGAACTTATTCGGAAAAGTGGTATCATTTTCACGTGGAAAACTAAACAATGATACTCAAAGAGTCACAGCGTGGCAAAACGAAGCGGTAGAATATACAAGTGCCTTTGTGACTAACATTCATAATAAAATCGCTAATGAAATAACAAAAGTAGAATTTAATCATGTTAAATATAAAAAGTCTGATGTTGGTTCTGATACTTTGATTAGTAAGGCAGGTTCTGATTTAGATGAGGTCCTCAATTGGAGCCCTAAGGGCGAACACAATAGCATGGAGTTTTGGCAGAAAGTAATTAAAAAGTTACTATGCACGCGCTATGTTGACCTGTACCCTATATTTGACAGTGAAACGGGCGATCTATTAGACTTACTATTTTCTAACGATAAAAAAGAATATAAACCTGAAGAATTAGTAAGGCTTTTCAGTCCTTTTTATATCAATGAAGACACAAGTATTTTAGATAATGCTCTAGCTAGTATTCAAACTAAGCTGGAACAAGGTAAATTGCGTGGCTTGTTGAAAATTAATGCCTTTCTTGATATTGATAATACACAAGAGTATCGAGAAAAAGCCTTAACAACAATAAAGAATATGCAAGAGGGTTCGAGTTACAACGGTTTGACGCCAGTTGATAACAAGACGGAAATTGTAGAACTTAAAAAAGATTATTCTGTTTTAAACAAAGATGAAATTGACCTTATTAAATCTGAACTTTTGACAGGTTACTTTATGAATGAAAATATTTTGCTTGGTACTGCTACGCAAGAACAACAAATTTATTTTTATAACTCTACTATCATTCCTTTACTGATTCAACTTGAAAAGGAACTGACTTATAAACTGATTTCAACAGGCCGCAGACGAATAAATAAGGATAATTTATATTATGAACGCATAATCGTAGATAACCAGCTATTCAAGTTTGCAACTTTGAAAGAATTAATTGACTTGTATCATGAAAATATTAACGCTCCTATTTTTACACAGAATCAACTTCTTGTTAAAATGGGCGAGCAACCAATCGAGGGTGGAGATATTTACATAACTAACCTTAATGCAGTTGCTGTTAAAAATCTAAGTGACCTACAAGGCAGTAGAAAGGACGTAACAAGCACAGATGAAACTAATAACCAATAGTGCTGAAATTAAAGTGACTGAAAACGAGGACGGTTCTAAGTCGTTCCAAGGTATCGGGTCAGAAGTTGGTGTAGAGAACCTTAATGGTATTATCTTGACTCCTAACTGTATTGAGTTTGCTAGAGAACGATATCCATTGCTATATGAACATGGTGCTGGATCTAGCGAAGTCATCGGGGACGCAAAAGTTTACTATGACTTAGCTTCTAATAAATACCTGACTGACTTCACGCTTTACGACAATGCACCAAACATTAACAAGGCTGTTGAAAACGGAGCTTTTGACTCACTATCAATTGCCTATTACATTACAGATTATGAGTTTAATGAAAATGATGCTCTAGTTGTAAATAAAGCACAGTTTAAAGAGATTTCTCTTGTTTCAGTACCAGCAGACCCTAACGCAAAATTTATTCAAAATGCCTTAGGCGAAGAACTCACAGAAGAACGCAACAAAATTATTGAAAGCCGTAACGCTTTGAAAGAAATTGAGGATATTAAAAAGAAATATGAATAAACCTGATTTAATCGAAAAACAAAATCGCTTGGCAGAGCTTAAAGAAAATAACGTATCTTTAAAATCTCAAATTAGTGGCTTTGAAGTAAAAAACGCAATCGAAGACCTACCTAAAGTACAAGAATTAGAAAAAACACTTTCAGAAAATTCAATTGAAATTATCAAAATTGAGAACGAACTTAACGCACAGGAAGAAAAACCAAAAGGAAAAGCTAAAATGACAAACTTTATTGAATCACAAAACGCTGTAACAGAATTTTTCGATGTATTGAAAAAGAACTCTGGAAAATCAGAAATTAAAAACGCTTGGAATGCAAAACTTGCTGAAAATGGTGTAACTATCACAGACAAAACTTTTGAGCTTCCACGCAAATTGGTTGAGTCAATCAACACAGCTTTGCTAAATACTAACCCAGTATTCAAAGTCTTCCGTGTTACAAATGTTGGCGCTTTGCTTGTATCACGCTCATTTGATTCAGCTGATGAAGCACAAGTTCACAAAGACGGACAACAAAAAACAGAGCAGGCAGCTACACTCACTATTGACACTCTTGAACCTGTAATGGTTTATAAATTGCAATCACTTGCTGAACGTGTTAAACGACTTCAAATGTCATATTCTGAACTTTACAACTTGATTGTAGCTGAACTTACACAAGCTATCGTTAACAAAATTGTCGACCTTGCGCTTGTTGAGGGAGACGGAACAAACGGTTTTAAATCAATCGAAAAAGAAGCAGACGCTAAAAAAATCAAAAAAATTACTACAAAGGCCAAATCAGCTGGCAAAACTCCATTTGCTGACGCTATTGAAGAAGCGGTTGACTTTGTTCGTCCTACTGCTGGACGTCGCTATTTGATTGTTAAAGCGGAAGACCGCAAAGCCTTGTTAGATGAGTTACGCCAAGCGACTGCAAATGCTCACGTTCGTATTAAAAATGATGATACTGAAATTGCTTCTGAAGTTGGAGTAGATGAAATCATTGTCTACACAGGTTCAAAGGCACTCAAACCTACTGTATTGGTAGACCAAAAATATCACATTGATATGCAAGACCTTACTAAAGTTGACGCATTTGAATGGAAAACTAATAGCAACATGATTTTGGTTGAAACACTAACAAGCGGACACGTTGAAACTTATAACGCTGGTGCAGTAATTACAGTAGCATAAGAATAAAACGGAGGAAGTAAATGATAGATTATATTAAGGTCTATTGTGGTATTCCGATTTTAGTAACAGCTTATGATAGTAAACTTATCTTATTCCGTTCAATAGCTATTAAATTGCTAGAAAAAAATGGTATTAAAGCTGACGAAACAAGTGTATTAGTGAAAGAATTTATCTCTTGTTATTGTCGGCTTAATATTGTTGATGAACCAGCAGAACAATGGCGAAATGCTGAAATGAAACGTTTGGCTTCTTTACAAGAGTTAATGTATTATGGAGGTATTTAATGATATTCTCACAAGTTACATTACAGGTAGAAACGACTGTTAAGAAGAAGAACGGTGCAGAAGCTAATGTTATAAAGCCTATCGTTTTACCAGCAGTTAAACAGAGAATTAGTCAGTTAAGACTTGATGAGTTTTCTATGATTGGACTAGGTAAAAACGTAAGATACGAGCTTAACGGAATCGGAGAAATGGAAGACTTGATTTTCAACTATTTCTTGGACGAAAAAGGCGTAACTTTCAAGCGGACAACATGGGAAAGAAACCCTAAGAATAACAAGATGATTTTAGAGGGGGTCGTAAGCAATGGAATTTGATTCTTATATAGATTGGTATAACAATTTACTTACAATGCCTCTAAATGACGTTATTTTAGGCGTTAAGGACACGATAGAAGACAAGACGGTATATTTGTCACTTAGTGACTCAAAGGTCATTAAAATGGACAATACGAGCTTTGTCATGGGTTACTATTATCAAGTTGTTTTATCTGTTAAAGATGTTGACGATGAACTTGTCGGACTTGTCGGAAATGTTTTACGAAACGGTTGGAATATGACGAACTGGTCAGAAAACAGCCATTTGTACAATTATACTGGAACGGTTTATTTGCCTTGTGGTGCAGGTGGTCAACCATGGCAATGAATTTACTTAATACAGCAAACATAGCTAAAGAAATGCAAACTAAAGTAACAGAACGCATGGGCGATTGGTTTGAAGCAGAGTTTAAAGCTAAGGCAAATGCTGCAGCCCGAAGGACTAGACTAATCAGAAGCCACGGTCATACCTATACTTATGCCAGATATCAAAATACTGGTCAATTGGCAGGAAACTTAAAACAAGTTAAAAAAGGCGATAAAGTAGTAGTTAATGCAGGTACTAGAGCTAATTATACTAGTGGTTATCATGGTATGTATTTCTTGGTTGAAAAAAAAGGTATACAAGACGTTAAAACAACATTGAAAAAAGGCGCTAATTATGCTAATTCAATGAAATTATAAAAGTAGAAAGTGGCTTAATTACATTTGATTGAAATTAACAATAATGGTATTTTTTAATGAGTTTAGATAATTTTAGAAATAGAACGATTATATGGGATACGGTCAATAAAGACTTCCCTCAGCCAATACAAGCAATGCAAGGCGATGTCAATGCTAGAACGTTATTAATTAAAATAGTTGATAATGGAGTTGAAATTGACTTAACAGGTCATTCTTTAAAACTTACATATCAATACACTAATAGTAGTAATTCTGGTTTTGTTATGATCCCTCCTAAGGACTTAGCTAAGGGAGAATTTATTTTGGTAATTCCTACCGAAATGACAGCGACAGGAGTTATTGAAGCGAACTTAATACTTCTCAATAAAGACAAAGAGCAAGTTATTGTCAGTAAGAATCTTACATTTATATCAGACAGTTCTACTGTTTCTGATTTAGCTCAAGAAATAAATAATAATATTGATGATTTTACGAAATTATTATTAGAAAAAATGCCACAAGTACTGCGTAGTGAGTTGAATGATTTACATGCTCAAACTGATTCAAACAAGAGCAATATTGAGCTTAAGGCAAATCTAGCTGATATGACTAGCTTACAAAGTGCAATGACAGAGCTAAAAAATGAAGTAGAAGCATTTGGTATTAGTCCTGAAAATTTAGTTACTATAAAATCGCTATTAGATGCAATCGCAAGTAACGCCAGTGAATCTGAAGTAGTTGAACTAATAAATTCAGTAAAGGTTTTAACAAGTAATATTTCTTTAATGAGTAACGGAGATTACTCTCCTAAAGCTAATCAAACGGACTTAGAAAGTTTACAGCATACTGTTAATAATCAATCAGCAATTATTTCAACAAAAGCCAATCAAACGGACTTGGATAACTTACAAGCAAAGGTAGATAAAACCGAAACTGATGTAAAAACTGCAATAACAAAGGCAACTGAAGCACAAACGAACAGTTTACCACTTAATGGCAATGCGGTCAGTGCAAGCAAACTGGAAACAGCTAGAAAACTTAGGGTAAATCTTCAAACTTCGGCATTTCAAAACTTTGATGGGACTGCTGACGCAACTAATATTGGTGTTGTAGGGGCGCTTCCTATTGCAAATGGAGGTACTGGTAACTCGAGCGCTTATGCTTATGGATTAAATTCCAATGGTAATACAACTGATTTTAGTGCTGGAATGAAGATTTGTACTAGAGCTGTCAACACAAATCAAGCTAATATGTTTATATTGCAATCTGTATGGGCTAAAAATGCACCGGCACCTGGAGTGTATGTAGTAATTTGTAGCGTCACAAAGTATAATGCTAATGGAAATATGAGCATGACTGCTCTAGCAAATGGAACAATTTATACTGCGGTAGTTCCTTATATTTATACTGAGCCAACTACAACTACTCCAGCCTGTTATAGTACTACGGCTACACCAAATTGGGTTAAAATTTTGGATACAAATGGAAAAGGCGTTGACTATGCTCAAGCTCACCCAGTTGGTTCCGTGGTATCAAACGATTCAGGCTCCTCATCAGGATATTCCGCAGGAAAGTGGGAAAATATCGGTTCAGCAGTAATTGGTTCAACAACAGTTTATTATTGGAAACGTACTGCATAAAAATATAAAAAGGAAAATAAAAAATGAAATTAGATTATAACTCACGTGAGATTTTCTTTGGTAATGAAGCTCTAATCGTAGCTGATATGGCTAAGGGGAGTAACGGAAAACTAGAGTTCACTAACCATAAAATTGTAACTGGTTTAGTATCAGTTGGCGAAATGGAAGACCAAGCGGAAACTAACAGCTATCCTGCTGATGACGTGCCAGACCATGGAGTTAAAAAAGGCGCTACCTTACTTCAAGGCGAAATGGTATTTATTCAAACAGACCAAGCGCTTAAAGAAGACATTTTAGGTCAACAAAGAACAGCGAATGGCTTGGGTTGGTCTCCTACTGGTAATTGGAAAACGAAATGCGTTCAGTACCTAATTAAAGGGCGCAAACGTGATAAAGTTACAGGAGAGTTTATTGACGGTTACCGTGTAGTCGTTTATCCAAATTTGAGACCAACAGCAGAAGCTACAAAAGAATCAGAAACAGATTCAGTAGACGGTGTAGACCCTATCCAATGGACTTTGGCAGTACAAGCAACTGATTCAGATATTTATTTGAATGGCGATAAAAAAGTTCATGCTATTGAATACGAAATTTGGGGAGACCAAGCAAAAGACTTCGCAAACAAAATGGAAGCCGGCTTGTTCATCATGCAACCTGACACAGTTCTAGCTGGTGAAATTACACTTGTAGCTCCTGTTATTCCTAATGTAACTACTGCTACAAAGGGTAATAATGACGGAACAATCGTAGTGCCTAACACTTTGAAAGATTCTAATGGTGGAACTGTAAAAGTAACATCAGTGATTAAGGACGCAAATGGAAAAGTAGAAACAAATGGCCACCTTGCGCCCGGTGTCCATCTCGTAACGTTCTCTGCTGACGGATATCAAGATGTTAACTCAGGAGTTTCAGTAACTGACCATTCATAAGACTAAAAATTAATTAAGTAAAGGAATATATACAAAAAAATGGCAAAACAATTAAGCACAGCACGTAAGTTTAAAATGATTACAGGTAAAGACCTTTTCCAGCAACAAAAGGCAATGGATACAGAGCTTAAAAAAGAAGATGGAGAAATTACAGATGTAATGGAATTCGTTCAATATGGTCTATACTTGGCTCTTTTTCAAGATAACATTGTAAAAGCAAAAAGCGACTTTGCAGACTTTCGTTCTAGCTTTGAGTTCGATACTGACGGTAAAGGACTTAAAGAACTTGTCGAATTATGGCAGAAAGAGATTTAATGAGCTGAAAGGACTGTAAATGATTTTAAAACATGCAATTAGATACTTAGAACTAACTGGTTCGGACTTTATTACAGATTTAAAAGACTTTGCAGACCTACAAAATTCTTTTGTCGCTGGATATATTCCTGATGACTTTACAGAGCAAATGGAGAGCTTTACAGACAAGTTATTGATACTTTGGGTAGATTGTAACGGAGGAATGCAAAACGCATTAGACGACAAAACAGAGCTTCCTACAACTAACGAGTTAATTAATATCTTCTGTAAAACTGTTTTTATTCAAGAAAAAGAGGAAACGGAAGACGAAATGGTCTTCTTTTCTTCTAGTTCATTGATTAAGAAAAAGAAAGATACTGTAAAGGAAAATAAAACTCTAGAACTTTTGACTGTTTTAGGCAATAACGAAATTGATATAACACAGTTCATGGAAATGGAATTAGAACTCGTTTATAAATTAATCGAACTTATTGCAGAGAAGAAGAAAGAGGAAAAAGAAAAAGAGAAAAGGCGTAAAAGAAAGGGTATGTAATGGCAAGTAATGCAACATTTGAGGTCGAGATATACGGTAATACAACGAAATTCGAGAACTCACTTAAAGGCGTTAATACCGCAATGTCAGGGCTTAGAGGAGAAGCTAAAAACTTACGAGACGCTCTAAAACTTGACCCAACAAATACCAGTAAAATGGCGCAATTGCAGAAGAACTTACAAACGCAGTTGGGCTTATCACGTGACAAAGCAACAAAATTAAAAGAAGAACTTTCTACGGTTGACAAAGGGACGTCAGCAGGTCAAAAGAAATGGCTACAACTTACTAGAGATTTAGGCACAGCAGAAACGCAAGCTAATAGGCTAGAGAG
>OHXU01000491.1_pt1 | contig 11901 bp, 9 predicted proteins | sample 1580091 | NCBI WGS metagenome assembly OHXU01 (sample SAMEA3882529, study PRJEB24775) | human gut metagenome | biome: human-associated habitat; feature: intestine environment; material: feces | place: Netherlands | collected 2009/2010 | reverse complement strand
CGTAAAGGGTGAACTCCACTTTTTTCAGGGGCGGCATGATCATTTTCTGGGCAAGGAAAGCAATGCGTGCAGCCCCTGCGGTATGAGAACTGGAAGGACCGATCATATTCGGGCCCATAACGTCAAATACACTGATAAAAGACATTTTGCTTAATTCTCCTGTGGTGTTTTTGCAATAAATTTCTTATAAATGGTGTCAACGATCACGCCGATGGCGTTGTCACCGGATACATTGCAGGCAGTTCCGAAGGAATCCTGGGTAATGTAAAGGGCAACCATGATAGCACAGATGGCACCGTCCGGATCACCGGCTTCCGCTCCGAATACCATGTAAAGGAATGGAAGGGCAGTCATGATGGAACCACCGGGAGCACCGGGAGATGCAACCATGGCAACACCGAGAGTCATGATGAACGGAACGATGATCCCAAGACTGATGGGCAGCTGGTTCATAAGGCAGACTGCAGTAGCACAGGCTGTGATGGTGATCATGGAACCGGCCATGTGGATGTTTGCACAGAGCGGTACTACGAAGTTGCGGATCTGCTCACACACGCCGTCCTTTTTGGCACATTCCAGATTGACCGGGATGGTAGCTGCGGAAGACTGGGTTCCCAGAGCAGTTGTATAACCAGGAACCTGATTTTTAATAAGAGAGAAAGGATTCTTTTTGCTGACAGTACCTGCAATCACAAACTGGATCGTAATGCAGATCAGGTGCATGATGATAACAACAAGGAATACCTTCCAGAGGATGCTTAAGATGGCAAAGGTTTTTCCGGAAATAGTCATATCTGTGAAGGTTCCGCAGATGTAAAGCGGAAGCAGCGGGATGATAATGGTATGAAGAACCTTATCAATGATCTTGGAAAAGTCACTCATTCCGTTATAAAGGCTGTTTCCCATTTCTTTTCCACGCATGGAAGAGAGGCACAGTCCCATGACAAAGGCAAGAGCAACAGCAGAAAGAGTATCCATGACCGGCTCCAGTGTGATGGAGAAAAATGGTGTCAGGGATGCGTCTGCGGTAGCTGCGATCTGATCCAGTGCACCTTCACTCATAAAGTGCGGGAACAGGCTGGATGATACCAGATAGGATGCGGAACCTGCGATCAGAGTGGAGCCATAAGCCAGAGCCACTGTGATCAGGAGAAGCTTCCCTGCACCCTGTGAAAGATCCGCAATACCCATGGTCACATAGGCAAGGATCATCAGCGGGATGACAAATTTCAGAAAGGTACTGAAAAATCCGGAAAGGGTTACAACAAAGCGACAGAAGCCTTCCGGAAGGAACTGGCCGAACAGGATACCTACGATGATGGCAATGATCAGCTTCGGTACAAGTCCGATCTTGATTTTTTTCTTTTCCATTTGGATTCTTTCCTCCTAAGTATGAATTTATTCATTTTGCACAAAAATACGATTGACGTCCTCGTGATTGTATTGTAACATTGACATAAAAATAAGGCAAATTCACAGATTTCATCATCACGATGAAAAAATTTCATAGTAAAAGGGAGAAAATCATGGAAATCCGTCAGTTGGAGACGTTTGTACATGTAGCACAGCTTCAGAGCTTTTCCAGGGCAGCAGAGGTTCTGGGATACACCCAGTCAGCGATCACTGTCCAGATCCGTCTTCTGGAAAATGAGCTGGAAACAAGACTTTTTGACAGAACCGGAAAGCGTGTGGTGCTTACTCCGTCCGGAAAAGAGTTTATGGGGCATGCAAGCCGGATCTTATATGACGTAAATAAAGCAAAAAAGTCAATGAATGATGATGCGGAACTGAAAAATCCATTACATATCGGGACTATTGAATCTCTCTGCACAGCAAAGCTTCCGGCTGTTCTCAGCAAATTTCGTGAGTTTCACCCGAAAGTAAATATGCAGGTGACTATTGATACACCGGAGCAGCTGATACGGATGATGGAGCATAACGGGCTGGATCTTATTTATATACTGGATACCCCAAGGTGGGACCAGAACTGGGTGAAGGTCATGGAGAAGGCAGAGCCGGTAGTATTTGTGGCCTCTGCAGATTCGGAGTTTGCGGGAAAGACGCTGAAGATGGAGGATATTCTGGAAGAGCCTTTTTTTCTCACGGAAAAGAATGCCAATTATCGGCAGGCCCTGGAGCAGCAGCTGGCGCTTAAGAAGCAGGCCCTGTCACCGGTACTTGAGATCAGCGATACCGCTTTCATCATCCGCATGCTGGAAAAGAACCACGGACTTTCCTTTCTTCCCTATCTGGCTGTGGAGCGGGATATCCGGAAAGGAAGAATTGCCCTTTTACATGTGGAAGATGTGGAGATATCCATGTACCGGCAGATCTTTTACCATAAGAACAAGTTTAAGACGAGAGAGATGGAGGAGTTTATCCGTCTGGCGGCAGAGTGAAAGTCAGAGCTTGTAAAAACAAATAAAATGTGGCACTATAAAAGAAAAACACAGGAGAGAAAAAAATGAATCTTATTGAAGAAGCAAAAGCTCTTGGTTTTTCCGACGCAGCGGTCATAAGTACCGATCAGCTTGTATTTGTGCCGGAATACCGGGTTTTCTGCGAGGACAATCTTTGCGGGAATTATGATAAAAACCCGGCATGTCCACCACAGAGCGGCACTGTAGAGGAGATGAAAGAGCATGCGCTGAAATACGAAAAAACGCTGATACTCCAGACAATGCAGGATGGCCTTATGGACTACAAAAAGGCAAAACTTGCTCATAACAAACTGACAGAACAGCTGGCAGAGAAGATGAAAGAAGAGGGAATAACTGATCTTCTGATCATGAGTGCGGGACCTTATAAACATAATTCCTGCATGTCCGCTTACTGTGTGGATGCACAGAAAATGGCAGACGCTGCAGGAATGCTATGCTGGACCAGCGACGGAATGATCCGTTATTTTTCCCAGGTTCTTTTCCGTGGGTAAGATGAAGGATTTTGTAAAGGAATATGGGAGAAATAGATGGAGTTTTACAAATGCGAGTATCCGTTGACAGAAACAGAAAAAACGTGTAGAGTTTAAATAAATGTAATTACATAAAAAGAATCAGCAGGAGAAAAACCAGAATGGAAAAATCAACAGTTTATTTCACTGATTTTCGTTGTCCGGTGGGAACCAGCCAGCTGGACAAACTGAAAAAACTCTGCGTTGCCGCAGGAATCAAAGATATCGATATGGATGGAAAATTCGTAGCCATCAAGATGCATTTCGGAGAGCTTGGAAATATGGCATTCCTTCGTCCGAACTATGCAAAGGTAGTCGCAGATCTTTGTAAGGAGCAGGGCGGAATGCCGTTCCTGACAGATTGTAATACTCTTTATCCGGGAAGCAGAAAGAATGCACTGGAGCATCTGGACTGTGCAAATCTTAACGGATTTAACACGATCACAACCGGATGCCAGATCATCATCGGTGACGGAGTTCGAGGAACCGATGAAGTAGAAGTTCCGGTAGTAAACGGAGAATACTGCAAAACTGCCCTGATCGGACATGCTATCATGGACGCAGATATTTTTATCAGTCTCAGCCATTTCAAGGGACATGAGACAACCGGCTTTGGCGGTGCTCTGAAGAATATCGGTATGGGATGCGGAAGCCGTGCCGGAAAGATGCAGCAGCATGCCAGCGGAAAGCCGGCCATCCATGAAGATGTCTGTCGTGGTTGCCGCCGTTGTGCGAAAGAGTGCGGAAGTGATGCGATTACATATGTAAACAAGAAAGCAGTTATTGATTACGATAAATGCAAAGGCTGTGGTCGTTGTATCGGGGCCTGCAGCTATGATGCCGTATACAATCCGAATAGCAGTGCAAACGAGCTTCTTGATCGCAAGATGGCAGAGTATGCACAGGCTGTCTGTCACGGACGTCCCCATTTCCATATTGCGCTGGTACAGGATATCAGCCCTAACTGTGACTGCCATGGTGAAAATGATGCGCCGATCCTTCCGGATATCGGAATGTTCGCAAGCTTTGACCCGGTTGCACTGGATCAGGCCTGTGCAGATGCCTGCCTGAAGGCAACACCGATCGCCAACAGCCAGCTTGGAGAGCATCTGGCAGAGCCGGGATGGCACTGTCACCATGACCACTTTAAGGATTCCAATCCGAATATTGAGTGGAAGGCAACTCTGGATCAGGCAGAAAAGATCGGCCTGGGAATCAGGGAATATGAGCTGAAGATAATCAAATAAGAAACAGAAATCATAGAAAATTACGAAAGCACGCCTGCAACATGGCGTGCTTTTTTGCGTAAATAAAGAAATATAAAATGAAAAAACGTATAAAGACGGTATTTTTAAATAAAAAACATGTGCGTGCATATGCGTGCTTGAAATACAGCCATTGTGAATAATATACAAAGAAATAACAGGAAAATTTGGACAAAAACGAGAAAACAGAAAAAGCTGTAAATTTATATTGCATAATCAGACTGCGTGTGATAACATACACACAACATAATTAACACGCATTTAACACGCAAACAAAGAGAAAAGGCACGCAAATACGAAAATATCAAAGATAAGCGGAGCTAATGTGCAGGAAAACGTGCAGATCGTGTGTACAGAAACAGGCTGCATTCTGTGAGCAGAGAATATAGAGCAGGCCTGAAATCTTTTTCAGAGGAGGAAATTATGACAGGAATACAGAAAAAACAGCGTCTGCTGACTATGATATTTGGAGCTTTCGCGATCTTTTTTACCGGATATCCCCATGTATGGTCTATTTACCAGCCCTATGTGATGGAGCAGGCAGGCTGGAGTCAGGGACAGGCATCCATGTGCTTTTATCTGGCACTGAGCACCTTTGTATTCGGAAATATCGTAGGCGGAAGGATGCAGAACCGCTTTAAGGAAAAGACGATTGTATGGATCGGAGGCGGGATCTTTGCGGCAGGAATCCTGGCATCTGCATTTCTGATCGTTCCTACACCGCTTCCTATGTATCTGTCCTATGGCGTGATGCAGGGATTTGGACAGGGAATGATCTACACGGTGATCCTGGCAACCGTGCAGAGATGGTTCCCGGACCGTACCGGATTTGCTTCCGGCGTTGTGGTAACTGCCAACGGACTTTGCGGATTTTTCCTGGCGCCGCTGAGTCGAAAGCTGCTGGAGGCAGAGGGTGTGCAGAAAACCTTTCTGATCATTGGGGCAGCCATCGCAGTTTCCTGGATTCTGTGCGGCATCTTTTTTCAGGCACCCGATAAGAGTCTGGTGAACGCAGGTGGCTCTGCGGCAAAGTCCGGAACATCGGAGATGAAGCAGTATACATCCGGAGAGATGATGCGTACAAGAAATTTTTATCTTCTTCTTGCGACCATGTTCTTTGGACTGATTTCTTATTTTATGGTTTCACCGGTATCCCAGACCTACCAGATCGACCTTGGGATCCCGTCTGCAGTGGCAGTCAGCGCCGTTATGCTTGGATCCATTGTCAATGCGGGAGCAAGACTGGTGCTTCCGACACTGGCAGATAAAGTGGGAAGGATCGTCTGCATCAAAGGAGTGCTGATCGTGGCAGTGATCGCTATGGGAGTTCTCGCTGTATCAAGATCCCTGGCAGTAACGGTTGCCGTTGTGCTGATGTACGGCTGCTACGGCGGCATCATGGGAAGCTTCCCGTCCCTGACAAGCTCTATTTTCGGAATGAAGCACACCGGGGAGAATTACGGATTTGTCATGTTCGGCATTGTATTTGCAACCTTTGGCGCACCGGCGATCTCCGGTCTGGTGAGCAGCAATGGTTATGAGATGAACGTGGTATTTGGGATCGGAGCTGTTTTTGCAGTGATCGCATTGGTATGCCTGACTCTACTTGGACGGAATCTTGTGAAAGAGCATGCCGAAAAATCTGCCGGAGTAAAGAATGATACAGCACAGGTAAGCAAACCACAGGCAGAATAAGTCTGAATGTAACTGGATGCAGAGCTGTATCAGCTGCCGGATCAAAGACAGCTGACTGAGAATCAGAAAACAGAAAAACCTGGAAGAAATAAAATGCCTGTGGCTGATTTCTTCCAGGCTTTTTTTGAGTTGCCGGAATCAGATATTTCTGCTAGGATAACGAAAGGATGAGAAAATCAGATATTGTTTTTGACTGTTTATTTTGATCTGTCGTTCGAAGAAACCGTGAGACGACATAATACAAGAAACAGAGAATTTGGTGAAAAAGATATGCGCAGATGGTGGAGAGAAAAAGATTTTTCTTCAGTTCTCAGGGAACAGGCTATTACCTGCGAAATGGATACAGACAGTATTGTTGAGAAAATATACTCGGATTTGAACGCAGATCGCAAAGCGATTGCGTTCATGAGCATATAAAGTAAATGTAATACAAACATGTTCAGACTGGCAGAATAATTGCAATCATGCTGCCTTTTTTGCTGCTTTCCAGTACTTTTACCTGTCCGTTATGCTGTCGGACAATTTCACTGACAAGTGCAAGCCCCAGGCCGGCACCTCCCATAGCGCGGCTTCTTGATTTATCTACACGGAAAAACGGGGTGAAGATTTTTTCTTGATATTCGGGAGGAATGCCGATCCCGGTGTCGGAGACTTCAAGAAAGACATAATTGACCGACGTGGATGTATCTGTTATTTCTTCGGAAAGATGGATATTTACGGTTACTTTTCCACCGGAGTGATTGTATTTGATCGCATTTTCCACAAGATTGTACACAGCGCGATACAGCAGCAGATAGCTTCCGGTAATAATGCAGTCCCCCTCCTGCTGGATCAGTTCAACATCCTTCTGTTCCGCTACAGAAGCCAGGTCGCAGAAAACCTCATCCGTCAGTGCTGCCAGAGAGATCCTTTCGGAACGTTCAACAGTCTGTACACCGGTCATATCCAGGAGGATTTCAGCCAGATGGGAAAGTCGCCAGGTCTGTTCCTGGAGCATGGCAAAAATCTCCTGATAATCTTTTAAAGCAGGTGCTTCCCTGCGGGCAAAGACCTCCAGATTTGTCTGGATAACGGCAAGAGGAGTCCTCAGCTCATGGGCTGCATTGGCAGAAAACTGCTTCTGAGCAGTAAAGGCCTCATCCAGGCGTGCGAGCATTTTGTTAAATGAAATTGTCAGGCGGGAAATTTCGTCATTGGTAGCAGGAACTTCAAGAGCCTCTGAAAGGTTCTGGACCTCTATTTGGTTTACCTCCTGGCTGAGTCTGCGAAGCGGAAGTAATGCCTGACGGCTGATAAAATAAGTGCAGATACTGCTGAGAAGGATGATGATCCCTGTTACCATGAGTCCTTTGGTGAGAAAAAGCTTTTTGGTTAGCTGCAGCTGATCGGAAAGCTCCGGAAATAAGACGGAGGGATTCATATTAAAGGTGATGGGAGCAGAATCTGTGTTATCGATCCGTATCATGTAATCTCCCAGATTCTCCATTCCGGCAACTGCAGACTGGCTGATAAAAAAATACATCAGAATGCAGGTGACTGTCATAAGCAGTGCGGTGATCAGTGTCAGACGCCATTGAAGAGATAGCTTTCCGGTTATTTTTTTCATTTTATATCCTCCGTTAAAATGTAACCCTGGCCGATCTTATTCTGTATTGGATCAAAGCCGAGAGCAGTGCGCAGCTTTTTTCGAAGAGAAGAAATGTGGACACGAATGGAATTGCTGAAACTGTTGACGCTTCCGTCCCAGATATGCTCGATCATTTCTTCCGGGCTTATGATACGGTTCTGATGAAGAAGGAAATATTCCAGAAGAGAACTTTCCTTTCGGGTCAGAGAAAGAGGAAGACCATCGATACTGGCCTTTCTTGTACGGGTATCAAAGCTGATACGTCCGCATTGCAGACATACATCCTGCTGGATAAATTTCCTTCGTGTCAGACTTCGGATCCGTGCCTCCAGCTCTTCAAAATGAAAAGGCTTTGTGAGATAGTCATTGGCACCGAGATCAAGCCCTTCAACCTTGTCCTGGATCTGTCCTCTGGCAGAGAGGATCAAAACGGGAGTGGAAGTATCGGATTCCCGAAACTGGCGCAGGATTTCCAGACCATCAACGCCTGGAAGGTTCAGATCAAGAAGGATGAGATCATAATTTTCCACCAGACATAATTCCAGTCCTTCATCCCCGGCAAAACATGTGTCCGCTTCATAGCCATCCATGCGAAGTCCCTCCGCAATAGACTGGCAGAGCTGCTTTTCATCTTCGATTATCAATATATGCATAATAAATTCTCCTAAAAAACAGTTGATTTTGCTTTGTTATCTATCATATCATGTATAGCATAAAATTCCTGTAAATTTTTTCACTTCTTAACAGAGATTTTATACAGGGGATGATATAGTAAGGCTACAGAGAGCAAGATTTACATATAAAATATACGTCGGTTCCGGATATGGGCCGGTGATATCAGAAGGGAGAATATAAACAATGAAATTAAGAACACAGAAAATAACAGCACTTATGGCAGCAGCGGTATTAGGAATATCTGCATTTGGAAGCGTACCGGTAACGGCGGCAGAAAGCACGGAAACAGCAGATATCGGAGAGGCAATGGCGGTGGATGGAGAGGCAGTTTCATCAGATCTGGTAGCAGGTACATTTAAGCCTTCCGACGTAACCTGCAAGGCACAGGATTCTTATGAATATCCGTTTCTGGGATTGAAGCTTTCACTTTCGAAGGAGCTGTTAAAGCAGATCAAGGATCAGAGCATTGCAATGCTTACTACGGAAGATTTTGAGAATCAGACCAATGCAGTGACATATGCCTATGTAAGCTGGAGCAAAATGACAGAGGAACAGAAAAATGCCGAAATACAGAAGATGGGAACCGGATATGACGACTGGGTGGCAGGTCTGGACAGAATTGGTACAATTGGCGTTTATGACGAAGCTTCACAGAAAAAACTGGATGAGATCACAGGCTGTACAGAGCATAAAGAGCTTGGAAGCAGCAGTGACGGGAAATACAAATATTATCTGAGCACCAACAAAGATGCAGATGAAAAGCTGACAAAGGAGCTGGAAAAGATCAAAACCGACATTACGGAAATGACACCGTATCAGAATATTTCCGTGTTTGAACAGCCACAGGATACCAGCGTCAACCCGGAGGATGTAAAATCTGTAGGAAAATTTGAAACAACAGGAATAGATGGAAAAACATATACAGAAAAAGTATTCAGTGACTATGACCTGACGCTGGTAAATATTTTTACAACCTGGTGCTCACCATGTGTAAAAGAGATTCCGGAACTTCAGGAGCTTTATAAAGAAATGAAAGAGAAAGGCGTCGGAGTAGCAGGTGTAGTGCTTGATACTACAGATGAAAAGGGAAATCAGGACGAGGAGGCAGTAAAAAAAGCAGGCATTCTTCAGGAAAAAACAAAAGCAGAATATCCGTTCCTGATGCCGGATACTACTATGATGAACGGTCGTCTGCAGGGGATTTCCGCATTTCCTGAAACATTTTTTGTTGACAAAGATGGAAACATTGTAGGTGATACCTATACAGGAAGCCATACACTGGACGAATGGAAGGAAATCGTGGAAAAAGAGCTTAAAAACGTTTCAAAGTAAAAGATGATTATTATGGAGAGTGGAAAAATGATTCGGAAAATAACAGAATCCAGGTGGATCGGACCTGCTCTGGCGGTTTTGGGGATTTTACTGATGATACTGGGAATCTGCAGGGGCGAGGTGTCTGTAGTTTTTACAAAAGCGATCAACATCTGTATGGAGTGTATTGGCATTGGATAATAAGAAGATGAAAATAAATGAATGGCCGCGGCATGGGATCCAGGCATTGTGGGCGGCCCTTACAAACAGTCACATATCAGGCTTTGTGACTGGAAAGATCTATACCGGAAAACTGAAAAATGTCTGTGTTCCGGGGCTGAACTGTTATTCCTGCCCCGGGGCAAGAGGGGCCTGCCCTATTGGTTCCCTTCAGGCTGTGATCGGAAGCTGGAACTTCAAGATGGCATATTATGTAGCTGGATTTCTGATCTTTGTAGGAGCGTTGCTTGGAAGACTGGTGTGCGGATTTCTCTGCCCCTTTGGACTGATCCAGGATCTGTTGAACAAGATTCCTTTTCCAAAGAAGATCCGGACATTTCGGGGAGATAAGCTTCTGCGAAAACTGAAATATGTGATCTTTCTTGTATTTGTGATCCTACTTCCCATGTTTGTAGTAGATATCATGGGCCAGGGAGCACCATATTTCTGCAAGCTGATCTGCCCGGCAGGAACACTGGAAGGAGGTATCCCTCTGGTGCTGCTGAACAAATCCATGCGAAGTGCAGTAGGCTGGCTGTACATGTGGAAAAATACAATCCTGGTGATCACTATTATCTTATCAATTATGATATACCGGCCATTCTGTAAGTATATCTGCCCGCTGGGAGCTTTTTATTCGGTATTTAATAAAGTTTCCGTTTTTCGTTACAGAGTAGATAAAGAAAAATGTGTTCACTGCGGAAAATGCAGAAATATCTGCCAGATGGAGGTCGATCCGACGGAAAATTCAAACAGTACAGAATGCATCCGATGTGGAAGATGTAAAAAGATATGTCCGACACAGGCGATCCGGTGTGGTTTTGCAGGCAAAAATCAGACCTGATTTACGTTAATTGACGAAAAACAGAATTTTCCTTATAACATTCAGTATCTGATGAATAGTACGGAAAACTGAAATGATTCAGAAAATTAGACTCAGTTCACTTTAAAAGTGAAAAAAATAATTTGATAATTTCTTGACAAGTACTAATAAATATGTTAATATTCAATCATCAAATTAATAAAGTCTTCGGTGACTGACGGAGTTGTGGGATAACCACGAGGGAGCCGGAGATTCGATGAGTCGACCGTCTGGGCAGTATTTGAAAAACTTCAGATACTGCTCTTTTTTATGGGATAAAAGATGCAGACGGTTGCAGCGGAGAAAGGAGAACATTATGGGATTTAAAAGTGACATCGAGATTGCACAGGAGTGCACAATGGAGCCAATTACCAAGATTGCAGAGAAAGCGGGTATTGATGACAAATATCTGGAGCAGTATGGTAAATACAAAGCAAAGATCGACTATAATCTCCTGAAAGAAACAGACAAAAAAGACGGCAAACTGATTCTTGTGACAGCTATCAACCCGACACCGGCCGGGGAAGGAAAAACAACTACAACGGTAGGTCTTGCAGATGGAATGCAGAGACTTGGAAAAAATGTTATGGTAGCTCTTCGTGAGCCATCCCTTGGACCGGTATTCGGTGTAAAAGGTGGTGCAGCAGGCGGCGGTTATGCACAGGTAGTTCCGATGGAGGATATCAACCTTCATTTTACCGGTGATTTCCATGCAATCGGTGCGGCAAACAACCTTCTTGCAGCAATGATCGACAACCATATTTTCCAGGGTAATGAACTGAACATCGACCCGAGAAAGATCACCTGGAGACGATGCGTTGACATGAACGACCGTCAGCTTCGTAATGTAGTAGACGGACTTGGCGGAAGAACAAACGGTATGCCTCGTGAAGACGGATACGACATCACAGTTGCATCTGAGATCATGGCAGTTCTTTGCCTCGCAAGTGACATCAAAGACCTGAAAGAGAGACTTTCCAGAATCATCATCGGATATACCTATGGTAAAGTTTCCGAGCAGAAACCGGTAACAGCTGGTGATCTTCATGCAGAGGGTGCTATGACAGCACTTCTGAAAGATGCCCTGAAACCAAACCTTGTACAGACACTGGAGCATGTTCCTGCAATCGTACACGGCGGACCATTCGCAAACATCGCTCATGGATGTAACTCTGTAACAGCTACAAAGATGGCTATGAAGCTTGCTGATTATGCAATCACAGAAGCTGGTTTCGGTGCTGACCTTGGTGCTGAGAAATTCCTTGATATCAAATGCCGTATGGCTGGTCTGAAACCA
>OHXU01000489.1_pt1 | contig 11954 bp, 7 predicted proteins | sample 1580091 | NCBI WGS metagenome assembly OHXU01 (sample SAMEA3882529, study PRJEB24775) | human gut metagenome | biome: human-associated habitat; feature: intestine environment; material: feces | place: Netherlands | collected 2009/2010 | reverse complement strand
TTGTCTGCCGCGGCTTTTGCCTCTTCGTATGCCTTGCAGGCGTCGTCATAGGCCGCTTGCGCCTTTTTCAAATCGTCGAGGAGCGCATCTCGCTTGGCTGTTTCTCCGTCGAGATGGGTTTTATTAAACTCTACTTCGCTTTCAAAGAAATAAATCAGGCTTTTATGACTTTCGAGGCGCATTCGGCAGTGCTCAAGCTTATCTTCACAGGAATTTTCTTGCATTATTGCCTCTGTGATCGCCTCTTGCAACTGCCAAATAGTTTCGGCAGGAGTCGTGTAGTCGATTTTATTTAATTCTGCTTCAAGGGCTCTTGTCCGGTTGTGGGCCTTATCGCATTCGGCTTGAGCTGCATCGACGTTCGCTTGCATGGTAGGAAGGGATTCCTTATATATGGCGGCTTGCGCCAAATTGGTGTCGTAGTTCTCTTGAAAAATGGCAATTTTAGTATCGATTTCCGCAAGTTTCTCGGGACTTGCGGCGTCTTTTGCGGCTTCGAGGTTTTTGAGCGCTTCCTGCATGGCTGCATACGCTTTTTCTTTTGCGGCAGCCGCGTCTTCCGTCTGCAAGGCAACTGCACCGGTGGGGGAACTGGTTTCTGCCGCAATTGCCGTTACGGGGGCGATTCCCGCGACAAGTGCCGCGGAAAGGGCGATGCCCATAGTTGCTCGTCTTGCTCTTCTTGCGAGAATGTCGTTCATCTCGGCACCTCATTTCAAGGGTCGGCGACTAACTTGGTAGCACTAATGTAAGTATACCAAGTGGTCGACCCGACACTGGCTGGGTGTGCGCGTATGCCCCTCTGAAAACTGAATCCCGTTAGAAATGAAGAGTTGTTTACGCTTCTTTTGGGTTCACCGTACTATCATGATTCGAATTGAGTGTGAATGATGATAGGGAGCGCCTATACATGATTGAGCTGCTCAGGCGTTTTGGTGGTAAGTTTCGCCGGTATATGGTGATCGGCCCTGCGTGTAAGCTGATCGAAGTGATCTTTGACCTGCTGACGCCGCTGGTGATTGCCCAGATGATCGATAAGGGTATTGGCGCACACGATGTCAACGCCGTCGTCCACTACGGTATGCTGCTTGGCGCCATGGCTGTGATCGGCATCTCGTTTACGCTCGTCTGCCAAAAGATGGCGGCGCTCACCTCGCAGGGCATGGGCACCGATATCCGCGGTGCGCTCTACCAGCACATCAACAAGTTGAGCTATGCCGAACTCGACCGCTTTGGCACGCCGTCGCTTATCACCCGCATCACCAACGATGTCAACCAGGTGCAGCTCGCTGTGGCGCTGGGCGTACGCATGCTCATCCGCTGGCCCTTCTTGGCGGTGGGCTCTATGTGCGCGGCCCTTGCCATCGACCTTAAGCTCGGCATGATCTTCTTGATCTGCACGCCCGCTATCGGCCTGGTGTTTTGGTTTGTCATGGCGCGCTGTATTCCGTACTACAAGCAGCTGCAGGCAAAGCTCGACCGCATCGCGCTTATCTGCCGCGAAGGCCTTTCGGGCGCTCGCGTGGTCCGTGCGTTTGTGCGTGAAGATCACGAGCGTGAGCGTTTTGCCCAAGCCGCCGATGACCAGGCCAATACCGCCATCGCGGTGGGCAAGCTCTCGTCGGTTCTCAACCCCGTGACGTTTTTGGTGATGAACCTGGGTGTGTGCGCCATCCTGTGGGTGGGCGGCATTCAGGTCAACGGGGGCGAGCTCACGCAGGGCCAGGTCATGGCGTTTGTGAACTACATGACGCAGACCCTGACCTCCATCGTGTACGTCGCCAACCTGGTCGTGGTCTTTACCAAGGCGAGCGCCAGCGCGTCGCGCATCAACGAGGTGCTCAATTGTGTGCCGAGCATCACCGACGAGGGCAACCAGCCGGTCGCGCTGCCCAAGCCGGGCAATGTCGCTCCCATTCCTGCGCTGGGCTTGAGCCATGCGAGCTTCTCCTTTGGCGCGGGCGCGGCAAATGCCGTCAACGATGTGACCCTGGAGCTCCCGCTGGGCAAGACGCTTGGCATTATCGGCGGTACGGGTAGCGGCAAGTCCACGCTCGTCTCGCTTATCCCGCGCCTGTACGATGCGAGCACCGGCAGCGTGAGTGTGATGGGCGCCGACGTGCGCACCTGGCCGCTCGACCAGCTGCGCCGTGTGGTCGCGACCGTTCCACAGCGTGCGTCGCTGGTGAGCGGCACCATCCGCAGCAACCTGACCTGGCGCGACGAGGCTGCGACCGACGAGGAGCTCTGGGTGGCGCTCGACATGGCGCAGGCGAGCGAGTTCGTGCGCAACAAGCCGCAGGGGCTCGATACCCCGGTCGAGGCGGGCGGTAAGAACTTCAGCGGTGGCCAACGCCAGCGCCTGACCATCGCGCGCGCCCTGGTGGGCTCGCCTCAGATATTGATCATGGACGATTCTGCCTCGGCGCTCGACTTTAAGACCGACGCGGCGCTTCGCCATGCCATCCGCGAGCGCAGTGTGCGCGGTGCCGCCGAGGGCGGGCTGCCGCTCACGACCGTCATCGTGAGCCAACGTGTCTCGGCCGTTCGCGATGCCGACATGATCTGCGTACTCGACCACGGCTCGGTTGCGGGCCTGTGCGGCGCCCACGTCCGTCCCAAGTCCCGCGTCCGCCCCGGCTGCCCCGGCATCCACTTGTGCAAAGGAGGGCTGCTAAATGAATCCGTACACTTCCTCCGGTTCGGTCGCCACGATGACGGCCAACGTGTCCGGTAACGATAGCCTCAACGACCTGGGCGACGGTCCGCGCCAGCCCGGCGATCCCGAGCGCTATCCCGTGGGTGCGGTGACTCGCCGCCTGATGGGCTACGTTCGTCCGCATCGCGTCTTGTTTGTGGCATCGTTTTTGAGTGCCGCCGTCTCGGTGATCCTGCAGCTCTACACGCCCATCCTCATTGGCGAGGGCATCGACCTTATCGTCGCCGCCGGGCAGGTGGACTTCGATGCGCTGCTGCCGCTCGTTACCAAACTCGCGCTCGTCGTGGTGGGAGCAGCGGCCTTCCAGTGGCTACAGGGCTACTGCGTCAACCGCCTGTCCTACGAGACGGTGCGCGACATGCGCGTGGAGGCGAGCGATAAGCTCAGCCGCATGCCGCTCAGCTTTATCGACAGCCATGCCCACGGCGACCTCATGAGCCGCGTGGTCAACGACGTCGACCAGGTGGGCGACGGTCTGCTGCAGGGCTTCACGCAGCTTTTCACCGGCGTTATCACCATCGTGGGCACGCTCGCGTTTATGCTCTCCATTAACCTGACCATGACGCTCGTGGTGGTGCTCGTCACGCCGCTTTCCATTTTTGCAGCCGGTGCTATTGCCAAGCTCTCCAACAAAAGCTTTACGGCACAGCAGCGTATTCAAGGGCAGCTCGGTGGTCATATCGAGGAGTATGTAGGCGAGCAAAAGCTTGTCGACGCCTTTGCCTATGGCCCCAACGCTCAGCAGCGCTTCGATGCCCTCAATGCCGAGCTCTACACCGCGGGCGAGCGCGCGCAGTTTATGGGTTCGCTCTCCAACCCCGGTACGCGTTTTATCAATAACATCATCTATGCCGTGGTCGCTGTGATCGGCTGCGTGGGCGTGATCACGGGCGTGCCCGCGGCGCTTACGGTGGGCGGCGTGCAGATCTTCCTGTCCTATGCCAACCAGTACACCAAGCCGTTCAACGAGGTCACCAACGTCATTACGCAGATCCAGACCGCGTACGCCTCGGCGCGCCGCATGTTTGCGCTGCTCGATGCCCGCGAGCAGGAGCCCGATGCGCCAGATGCCGTTGAGCTTGCCGCCCCGCAGGGCGAGGTGACTTTTGAGCATGTGAACTTTAGCTATGTGCCCGACCGCAAACTGCTGCGGGATATCTGCATCGATGCCAAGCCCGGTATGCGCTTTGCCCTCGTCGGTCCCACGGGCTGTGGCAAGACGACGCTCATCAACCTGCTACTGCGCTTTTACGATATCGATGCCGGACGCATCATGGTCGATGGCAGGTCTTCGCGTGACTACACGCGCGCAAGCCTGCGCCGTGCCTTTGGCATGGTGCTGCAGGATACGTGGCTGTTCAACGGCACCATTCGCGAGAACATTCGCTACGGACGTCCCGATGCGAGCGATGCCGAGGTCGAGGCCGCCGCGCGCGCCGCACGCTGCGATCACTTTATCCATACGCTCGCCGGCGGTTACGACTTTATGATCAACGAGGAGGGCACTAACCTGTCGCAGGGTCAGCGCCAGCTCGTGACCATCGCCCGTGCCATTTTGGCCGACCGCCCGGCGCTGATTCTGGACGAGGCGACCTCCAACGTCGATACCCGCACCGAGGAACTCATTCAGCGCGCCATGGATGCGCTGATGCAGGGCCGTACAAGCTTTGTCATCGCGCACCGCCTGTCCACGATCCGCAACGCCGACGTGATCTTGGTAATTCGCGACGGCGACATCGTCGAGAAGGGCACGCACGACGAGTTACTCGCCCAAGGCGGCTTCTACGCCGACCTGTACAACTCGCAGTTCGACGAGGCGGCGTAACAACCGGCGGCAAACAACCGCAATGCCCAGAAAACGGGGGCGCAGGACAATCTGCGTCCCCGTTTTTGTTTTGCAGGCCTCGAAACGCCTTCCCTGGGACCTGATTGACAGCCTCTTCGAGGCCCTGTGGGCAAAAAATGGCAAATATGAGTACTGTTACCTTTTTAGTAACAGCCAAAACAGCCCCAAATGCCGTTTTCACGGCTTACACGCGTCCCTAAATTGATCAAACAGCCCTATAGCGGACTTATATGTGTTTGCGTTAATAAACATATTTTGCTGTTATGTCTATTATTTTGCGAAGGCAATATGCTACTAAGATAGCAACCGTACTCATATTTGGCATTTTTTGCCCACATGGTATTTCCTGGGGAACTGACAACAGCCTTAGGGTCCCGCGCGGCGCCGCTCCCTCCCGGCATTCGCCAACGTTTACCCAGATAAAACCTGCCAAAATAAACCTGGTTGATTTTCACTCTCAACGCAACAGCCTGAACGGACCCCGCGTTTCCGCAGCTAGCGCAACGCGGAAATAGCTCCCGGCACCTGGCCATCACTTCGTTTCCGCAGGTGGAGAGGCTGTGGAGTCCGGTGCCCCCATGCCGCCGCCGCATGCTCCGCCAGCCCGCCGCGCAGCCGTTCCGGACTCAGCGCAACGGGCCCTCCGGCCCATGTCCCGGCCCGCCGCCTATCCCGCCAGCGGCCCCTCGCCCCTCGCGGCCCTGGCCCTTTCGATGCAGCCGGGCGTGAGGTCGAGCTCGCCGGGCGCCAGCTCCTCTATCCCGAACGCGTCCATGAGGGCGGAGGCGTCCTCCCCGAGGGCCATCCGCAGCACGCGCGCCGGCGTCAGGAACCCGAGCGCCCCCCTCGGTTCGGAGTTCACCTGCGACATGAGCAGCGCGCAGTCCGCCGCCGTCAGCCGGTCGAACCTGGCCCCGGCGCCCTTGGGCAGCAGCTTCCTGATCTCCACGTGGTTCTTCTCGCACGCGCCCTTCTGCTGGCTCTGCCGGGGGTCGCAGTAGAAGAGCCTGGTCTCGCCGTCCCGCTCGCCGAGCAGCGCCGCGATGGCGCCCTCGTCGGCGAACTCGCTCCCGTTGTCGGTGAGCACGGCGCCGAAGGCGCGCCTCGCGCCGTCCTCGCCGAGGACCCCGCGCAGGGAGGAGAGCGCCGCCAGGACCGAGGCGCACGTGCCGTCCGGCAGCGGCAGGGCCAGCTGGAAGCGGCTCGGGCGGTGCAGGAGCGTGAGGAGCCTGGCGGAGTCGCCCCTGGAGCCCTCGACGGTGTCCATCTCCCAGGCCGCGGCGCAGGCGTCCTCGCCGAGCGCGAGGAACGACGCGTGAGACCTGCGCGCCGAGTGGGACGTCGCCCTCTTCGGGGCCCGGCGCGACCTCGGCCTGTAGCCGACCTTGCGCCTGAGCTCCATGTTCGTCATGCCGTCGTAGCCGGCGTCCACCCACCTGTAGACGGTGGAGGCGCTGAGCCCGGGGGTCGTCGCCGCTATCTGCTGCGGGGAGAGCCCGCGCGCGAGCCCGTCCCTGATGGCCGCGAGCTTGGCGGCGGCGCCCTCCTCGGTCTCGTCGATCCCGGACCTGCTCGCCGAGAGCTCGGCGTCGGCCGCCTCCTGCGCCCTCCTGGCGCTGTAGAACACCCTGGGCCTCCTCGAGCAGCCGTAGCCCCTCCTGTGCGAGCAGCCGTTGCAGCACCTCGGCCACGCGGAGAGCCTGGGGCAGGCCCCCGACAGGTCCGCGGGCGCGGGCTCGCCGTAGCGCGAGCGCGGCGCGGTGACGTAGCGGTGCGCCGCCACCTCCCTGGTCACGGTCGAGGGCGACCTGCCGAGCTCCGCGGCGATCTCGCGGGCGCTGCGGTTGCGGTCGAGCATCCTCTCGACCGTGTTCCTCTCGTGCCTCGTGAGCCTCCCGTACGACCTTCCGGACGGCTTGGGTCTGGACATGCCGGCCTCCCTCCATCGCGGGCCGGGGGATTCCGGCCCCTCAGGAGTTGCCTACCCGGATTCGCGCCTCAGGACTCAGCGCAACGCGTTGCGCTGAGTCCTGAGGCTGTTGCAATGAAAATGAGAATCAAGGTTTATAATATCCAAGCCTATACTTTGATTGTAACTTCGATTACTAAACTTCTGTTAAGGATTGTTATGAATAATAGCCCTAGCGTTTTGGTTATAATTCCAGCTTATAACGAAGAGGCTAATATACTTCGCACGGTTCAGTCAGTGATGCAATTTGGCTATGACTATCTTGTGGTCAATGACGGGTCTACGGATAAGACTCTCCAGATATGCATAGAGAATCACCTTAATGTGCTTGATTTGCCTCAGAATCTGGGCATTGGTGGTGCAGTTCAGGCTGGTCATAAATATGCTCGACAGTTTAGCTATGATATCGACGTTCAAGTGGATGGCGATGGTCAACACGATCCAAAATACATCGGCACACTTATTGAAGAGATTCAAGCCGGCTCCGATATTGTTGTCGGGTCTAGATTTTTAATACCGACAGCCGGATTTCAGTCCTCTTTTTTAAGGCGAATTGGCATAACTTGGTTTTCAAATGTAATCAGATTGGTTTCTCGCCGGAGAATTACAGACCCGACTTCAGGTTTTAGGGCTTGCAATAAAAAGGCGATTGAGCTTTTTTGCAATAAGTATCCTTCTGACTATCCCGAGCCTGATTCTATTGTCTATGCACTCGCTCAGGGATTAGACGTAACAGAGGTTTCCGTTGTCATGAGGGAACGCCAGGGAGGCACTTCTTCTATTTCTGGTTTATCTAGCGTCTACTACATGATCAAGGTTACTTTAGCTATTTTTATATCCGCTTTCTCAAAATAGGAGTCGATAATGTCTGTATCATTACGGATTACCATAATAGTCGCTTGCTTGCTATTGGCTCTTTATGTCATTCGCCTCGTATTGACCGATAAGCTTCAATTACGCTACTCCCTTTTATGGTTAGCTCTGGTTGTCACTCTTTTGATTTGTAGTTTTTTCCCTATCCCGGTATGTTGGCTTTCTTCCTTTTTTGGCTTTGTTACGTCCTCTAATTTTATTTTCGTCGCTGGTTTTATTTTCGTGATTTTAATCCTGCTGTCCTTGTCTGTGACCGTTAGTAGACAGGCGCTTGCGATTAAAAATCTGACTCAAAAAATAGCTTTGCTTGAAAAGAAAAGCAGTTCCAGGTAGTTTTTGTATCTGTGCAGGGGATTAGGGATTGTCTCTATAGAGGCCCGACGTTCTGTCGTGTTGTGGATTTGCTGAACGGTCGGTTCAGAATCAGACTTATTTTTCACCATCTGGGCCCTGCTGCTTAGAGACTAACGAATGTGAGATTGCGGTATGGACGGACATCTTCGGAGCCGAGATGCCGCAAATTTAACTATTTTTTTTGAATGGCAGTCTCCTGTTTGCTTTTTAAGACCTATTTTAGCCACTTCTATTTCGCAATATAGATTTTGATTTCAAAGGATTCCCATGACAAGTTCTGTAAGATATAAGCCTGCATTCATTGTGTTCGCCTTTTTTTTCGCTGTCTATTCAGTTTTCTGGTACCTGAATAATCCTAGATTACTTGTTCTGCTTACGATTGCGATATCCGTAATTTTAATTCTTACACTCGGCAGCGTATTTGCTCGTGAAAGTGACCGGCTTAAAAGTGATTGGGTATTCCTCGCTCTACTTCTATCATTCTCAATTATTTTTTGCTTTATATTCCCCCCCTTCACTGTTCCGGATGAGGGCCATCATTTCTTTTCAACTTATTGGTTGGTCGACAGTCTTCCATTTAACGGCCGAGTAATAGATGGCGATACTTTTTTGGTGCGAGATATCGACCTTTCTCTTTATAAGGGCCCGTTGACATCAAATGCGATCAGTTCCGCTTCATTTAACTCGATATTTCAAAATTTTTCGATATTTGGAAACGGAAGACTCGTTCCTTTCAGTGATTTTTCTTTTAGCATCGGTAGCGAGAACGTTATTGCAAAAATTGGGTCTGTTGTTGGTTTGCAGATGGGATTGCTTCTCGGACTCGGTGCTTTCCCTGTGTTTTATATGGGACGAATTGGCTCTGCCCTTTATTTTTGCTTTTGTGCTTTCTGCGCATATCGGATTGCGCCTAAGGGAAAGTCAATCATAGCGTTTGTTTCATTACTACCAATGACGCTTCATTTAGCTGCTTCATACTCCTATGATTCGGGAATTATTGCATATTCGCTCATACTATTCGCCTGTTTGATGCGTGGGTTTTTCGGTGAACAGCGATCGGTGGGATATAAAGAAATAATCTTCTATTTAGTCATCTCTGCTTTTTTGGCTCCGTGTAAGGTTATTTATTCCGGGCTGGTATTGCTTGGACTGTTTGTACCCCTTTCGAAATTCCAAGATGAGAGAACCGGACGTTGCGGCAAATTAATATTAGCCCTTACTGTCGTAGTTTCCGTCTTAGCGCTTCGCATAGTGTCAATGAGCAGATTGATCTCTCAGCCTTCGGGTGTTACCCGTGGCATGGAGGCTGCGCAATATTACACTCTCAACGATATTATTTTGCATCCGAGAAATAGTTTTCTGGTTTTCTTTAGGACCTTAGATTCATTAGGAGATTTTTATTGGGAAACAACTTTGGGCTATTCCCTTGGTTGGTTTCAGGAAAACCTGCGTTTTCCAGTCTTCTATATGATTCCGTATTTGTTGTTTGGCTTTATCTGCTGCCTTGATTCTGAGGATGAGCCTTCATTCCTCAGTCCTTCTTGTTCCGCTCTATTCATTATTGCCTTTGTTTTGGCTGCACTCGGTTCTATCGCGTCTATGTGGCTGGGTTGGACGTTCAATTACGAAAAAGTAATTCAGGGTGTTCAGGGTCGATATTTTTTGCCTGCCCTACCTGCATTGTTATTTGGACTAAGAACTCGCTTATTTAGATTCAATTCATCATCAATTATCTTCATTACTTTAGGCATGTGTCTAATGAACTGTCTGTATCTCATTCGCTTTATTAGTGTTGCATCCTGTTTGTAGGTCTTCGCGTAATGCTCTCGGACTTTTTCTTTTATCTAACAGTGATGAGGTCCCTGCCTACCGAGACTCCTGTTGTGTGAGTGGGTTTGCCGACGCAAAGATCAGGCTTGCTGCCACGTCTCGCACGTCCGAAACTACCACTACTCGAGTTACATGCTCGTTGGCTCGATGGTCGATTTGCGTATCGCCAAGGGCAAGTAGGTAATTTTCTCCGCTATCGAGCGTGTGTCCATGCTTCTTAAGATTAGAAATGTAATTGCAGTTCCAAATGTGGTCGTATTGCCCATCATGTTCAGCTAGGCTGTTTGTGCTGAGAAGTATGCGGTGCATGTGCTAAGTTCACGGTCGCATAATTGTTCTAGGGAATGGTTTGTTATGGGAATTTACTATAGGGGTATATGTCGTGGTTTTGGCGCGGCTTATATTCCATTCAAATTGAAGCAAGGTGACAAGGAGCTTGCTTCCGTAAATGTGGTTACGGATACTGGAGCTTCTGTCCCATTTTCGCTTCACTATCATCAGGATAGTGAGATTGCCACAATCGCGGTACCGCTTCTCTCTTGTAAGGGTCTTAGGATTTCTGTAGCCGGAGCGGATAAATTCGATGCCTTTCTTTCCTTCGGTGCAATAAAATGGATTTCTCGTCTTAATTACAAAATCAATCCTTCTTTCACTGCTCGCTTTCGCAATATTGAATCCGATTCTTATTTTGGAAAAATTCATATTCGTTGTAATGTCGCAGTTGAAGCCTTCGAGAAGAATGAAATCATTCTCAAGGGTGTTATATGTTCCCCTAAGATCGATTCTTTAAAACGTGTCTATGTTACCGATGGTGATTCTGAAGTCCTTGAAAACTATCCCGTATATTTGGGCAAACCTTCACAAATTAAGTATCAAGGCTTTTATCGTTACGAGTCGTCCTTTTCTCTTAGGATTCCTAAGGGCGATAAAACGTTCTGCTTGGTTGCATCTGGGGATAATCTGCAGGGTTCCGGTTTTCTATCCTTGGACCCAGCTGCAGTTAAATATATGCTGGATTCAAGATCCCCTGCATTCTATAAATCCACCTATATTGATTCCTATGTTCATCTAGCGAGAATGAGGAAGCGTTCGCTTTCTTTCCTCCGTTCTCAAGATGTCCCCACAATCCAAAAAGGTGTGAAATTCAGCATTATTGTCCCCCTCTTCAATACCCCTGTCTCATTTTTCTGGGATATGGTTAATTCGGTTGAGGAGCAGGTTTATGAAAATTGGGAGTTAATTCTTGTAAACGCTAGCCCAAATAATGCCGCGCTTTCTGACGAGCTTGTTAAGCTGTCAGATTCAAGAGTTAAGGTTGTTACCTTAACTGAAAACAAGGGTATTGCTGAGAATACAAACGCCGGTATTGAGGCTGCTTCCGGCGACTACATTGTGTTCTTCGATCATGATGACACCCTTGATCGATTTGCTTTATATAGATATGCAGAACAGATTTCGGCTCATTTTGATACGGATGCTTTGTATTGCGACGAAGACTTCCTCAATGAGGCAGGCGACTATGTTGATCCTCACTACAAATGTGATTTCAATCTTGACCTGCTGCGCGTGCACAATTACATCACTCATTTGCTTTGCGTTCGTTCCACGCTGGTTAAAGAGCTAATGCTTCGTAAGGCTTTCGATGGGGCACAAGACTATGATTTCCTTCTTCGTCTTTCCGAGAGAACCCATAGCTTTTTCCATGTTCGCGAGGTTCTCTACCATTGGCGCATCAGCGATTCTTCCACTGCTAAGAGCGCTGGTAACAAAAATTATGCTGACGAGGCTGGCCGGCGTGCCTTGCAAGAGCATTTGGATAGATGCGGACTAAATGCCTCGGCAGAGCTGACCGATACTCCCTGCTTTTATCATGTTTCTTACGCTATAAATGATGAACCTCTTGTAAGTATTGTTATCCCTAACAAGGACAGTGTTGAAGTTCTCCGTAGATGTATTGAATCAATTGAAGGCAAGACATCTTATTCGAAGTACGAGATCCTTATTATCGAAAATAATAGTGTCGAAAAAGAGACGTTCGAGTATTACGACAGCGTTTGTGCCGCTTTTGATAATGTTCGAGTTGCAACCTGGGAAGGCCCCTTTAATTATTCTGCTATTAATAACTACGGTGTCGGTATGACCAATGGGGAGTACCTTTTGTTCCTGAATAATGATACTGAAGTTATTGAGCCGAACTGGCTTTCTTCAATGCTTGGTTTCTGCCAACGCGATGATGTGGGTGTCGTTGGCGCAAAACTTCTCTACCCTGATAACACCGTTCAGCATGCTGGCGTTTTAATGATTTATTGCAACAGCGAGAACGAAATGGGCGGCCCCATTCACGTTTTCAATAATATTGACCG
>OHXU01000488.1_pt1 | contig 11964 bp, 10 predicted proteins | sample 1580091 | NCBI WGS metagenome assembly OHXU01 (sample SAMEA3882529, study PRJEB24775) | human gut metagenome | biome: human-associated habitat; feature: intestine environment; material: feces | place: Netherlands | collected 2009/2010 | reverse complement strand
TGAGGGCTCGGCCGACCAGGGTCAAAAGCGCCGTCGCCGTCGCCGTTCCCGCAAGCCGCGCCAGGATGGTGGCGAGGGCTCGACCCCGTCTTCGTCCGCACCACAACCGCCCGCCGGCGAATAACGCCCGCGAGCGGATTTAGCTCGCCTTGCCCCGAGCGCATCGGGGTATCATAGCGCTGAATCAACAACCCTCCCTGCGACCGAACGTAGGGAGGGTTGTATCTTGAAGAGCCGTTTGAACATATTGAGCCGTCTGCAGGGCGCCGGTGCCCTACCGTTTGCGGACGAATTGCTACCGTTTGCCGAGCACGCGACGTACGAGGCGCTTGAGGCGTTGTCGCCCACGCGATGTGCCGGCTGCGAGCGTTCCGGTGCGCTGATCTGCCAGGATTGTCTGGCGTTGCTCACGCTCATCGACCCACGTCATAGCTGCACCCGATGCGGCGCCCCGTTTGGGGATTTGCTGTGCACTGAGTGTTCGGTCGAGGGCACGTCCTCGGCAATGGCGGAGGCACTCGACCGCTGCTTGGCGTGCGCTGTCTATGCGCATCTGCTGCCGCGCATCATTAAAGCGTACAAGGACGCGGGCGAGCGACGTCTGGCTCCGTATCTGGCGGAGCTGGTCTACGACACCGCCCTGCATGCCCAGGTCGTAGCGCCCGATCGCTACGGAGGTGTGCTGTCCGGTGCGGATGCGGTGGTGTTTGTGCCTGCGACGGCGGCAGCGTTTCGGCGGCGTGGTTTTGATCATATGGAGGCCATTGCGCGCCCATTTTGCGAGCTGTCGGGTGTTCCCTTGCTCGATGCTCTCGTCAAATACGGTCATGGTGACCAGCGAGAGCTCGGCCGCGATGAGCGCCGGGAGCATGCCCGGGGCGTGTACGAGACGGTCGAGGATGTGCGCGGCCGCCGTCTGCTGCTCATCGATGATGTCATTACCACGGGCGCGACCATGGCAGCAGCCTCGGCGGAGCTCAAGCGTGCCGGCGCCGCAGCAGTCGATGGCCTCGCTATCGCACGCGTTTGGTAGGGGTGATTCAGATGGCAATAAAGATCGGGCAGCGTGGCAAGCCTGCAAGCGAGCAGCTGGCTGCTTCCGTAATTCTGACGGGTGCCTCGGCGCTGCGCATGATGCGCGCCGAGCGCCGGCAGATGGGCTACATAAGCTGGAAGGACCTTAATCCCGATGAAGAGCGCCGTGTGCTGCGCACGTCGTCGCCCTCGACCGAGGACATCTATCTTCCCGATTTGGTGCGGATTGGGGCCGCAAGCGGCGAGGTGCAAGAGGATTTGTGCTTGCTGGTAGGGTCTGCAGCGCAGCGCCGCCGTATTCTTGGCGTGAGCTGGTCCGTATGCTCCGAGTTGCCCGCCGGCTCGATTCTAGAGGTGGAACCGGGGGTGTACAGTCTATCTCCCGAGGCCCTTTGCGTAGCCGTCGCGCGCGAAGTCGGCTGCATCCAGGCATTTGCCCTGGCCCAGGAGCTGTGCTCTAAGATTTCACTGAGTGACCGCGGGAAGTATCTGCCTCCCTACACTTCGCCCGTTGCGAACAAACTTGCAAAGGACAAGGACCAACCGGCAGACGTGGGCTACTTTGAAGTCGAGCCGGTGCTGACGCCCGATCGCCTTGCAGATTACCTTACGGCATGCAAGGGGAATGTGGCCAAACAGCTGCTGCGCCTGTGTCCCTACCTGTCAGAAAACCTGCGCTCGCCCATGGAGTGCATCATGCTCGCTCTGTTTTCGCTTCCGTTTTCCTATGGCGGATTTGCCTGCGGTCCCTTTAAGACCGACTACAAGATCGAGTTCGATGACCGCGCGCAGGCAATCTCGGGGATGCCGCATGCAGTTTGCGATGCGTATCAGGAAGCAGCCCAGTTTGACCTGGAATACAACGGTGAGCTGGGCCATTCCTCCCGGAGGGGACGTATCCATGATGAAAAACGCAACACGGGCTTGATTACTATGGGAATCGAGGTCGCGACGGTCAATAACGAGATGCTCTGCGACATGGAGGCAATGGAGGCGCTCGCATGGCGCATGCACCAGCGTATGCGAAAGCGGTACCGGAATCGTGTCGATGATCGCAGGAAGAAGCAAGAAGCGTTGCTTAACACGCTGCGGGCGTGTTTTGGGCTTAAGCCGGTCTAATTCGCGTCGAAAATAGAGGGTTAATCATATGCCCTGGCCAAAATATGGCAAATATGAGTACTGTCACTAAATCAGTAACAGCAAAATCAAGGAATTTAGAACTCGGAGGCGGCGTAAAGTAAGAAGATAATAAACAAATGTAGAATAACTAAGCATCAGGTTGGCGACTCTGAGCGCAAAATCTGTCCGAAAGGCCAAAATTGCCTGTTACTAAATTGGTGACAGTACTCATATTTGCCATATTTTGGCCGGGGCACCCTAAGAAGGGTGCCCCGGAGCTCCCCGTAGGGGGCTCCGGGCTTCATAGGGGCACGAATAGCCCGCTCCGACCTGCGAAATTTGTACTCGCGATGCGAATGACGCCCCTAACCTTAAACTTTAGCTTGAACTTAGCTATAATGCGCTACGTTCCTGCCAGGCTGTGGTTGCGGACGGACGAAATGCCCGTCCTAGTCCAAGACAGACGCGGTCAAAGGGATCCACGTAAGCGACCGCGTGCGCGCGGCGCGATCATGGCGCGTCCTAGATGTAAGCCGCACCGTCCGTTCTACTTTCTTTGGGGCAATACCGCCTCGCGGGCGAGCGGGTCAGTCGTGAAGGTGGCTGCGGCCTCCCGAGCAAACACCCCGGTGCGCAAGTGTGGGGTCAAATACCAGGTCAGCTGGTGGGAACAACCTGATATTCCGCGCAACGCACGGATCGTATACGACACAGAAGGCAGGGTAGTGGACATGGTGAGGGGCAGCTTGATGCACGCGGCTCGGTTAGGTGCTGGGGCCGCGGCGGTCATTGCCGTTTTGGGCCTGAGCGGATGCGCGTTCAACCCGCTGTCTACGTTCATGACTCCCACGATCGACCAGATCGAGTACGAGACCGTCACGCCGGCGGTGTCGGACGATGCCCTGGTCACTCCCGGAACCCTGACGGTCGCCCTCGATACTTCCGATGCGCCGCAGGCCATGCAGGACGCCGACGGCGAGCTCACGGGGTATGCGGTTGACGCCGCCCGCGCCCTCGCAAGCCGCATGGGCCTTAAGGTCGCCTTTGTCGATGCGTCCTCGGCAGGTTCCGCGCTCGGCGACAAAAAGGCCGATATCTTTATCGGCGAGATTAACTCCACGGACGGGGACATTAGCTCGCTCGGCACCTGCCTGTACGATGCCACTTCCGTGTTCGGTAAAACTAGAGATGGTGGGTCGCTAAGCGTTTCCACCGATACCCTTAGCACGTCCACCCTGGGCGTTCAGATGTCCTCGGCCTCGCAGGAGGCGCTTGCTAAGCAGAGCATTACCGCCAACCAAAAGACCTACTCCAACATCAACGAGTGCTTTGAGGCGCTCGAGTCCGGCGAGGTCGACTATGTAATCTGCGACTCCACGGCCGGCGGCTACCTTGCACGCCTGATGAGCGAGGTCTCCTATGTCGGTGCGCTCGAGGCGCCCTCGACGCTTGGTGTTGCGGGCCTCTCGTCCAATGACGAACTGTGCCGTGCCGTGAGCGATGCCCTCGACGACATCACGGTCGACGGTACGCTCGAGGCGGTCCACTCTGTCTGGTATGGCACGATGCCCTACGACCTCACCACTAAGACGGTTTCGGGCGCTAACGTGCAGCCGGGCGACTCTGAGTCCAGTGAGACCACGTCCTCCGGCAGCGAGTCCTCCGATTCCGACAATGAGACCGCATCCTCCGAGGACAAATCGTCCAGCCAGGAAGGCGCCATCACCGACGACGACATTAACAAACTCAATAGCTAGTTATTGCTAGGGGTGGTGTCTCCTATACGTTGGAAAGGACACCTCTTCACGGTTTCAACACGCACTGCCGGGTTTCCCCAATAGGGGAGCCCGGCTTTTTCATCCCTATAAAACCAGCAGGTCAAAGCCAATTTTCGAGACCAAATACAAATCTGTGGGCTCCCTCCTATAGCGCACTTTGCCATGGAAAAGTACGAGACTTCGGTATGCGGTATCAAGCAATCGTTATTCGGGTCTTTAGGAATCCGCGTGATTAAATGCACGGCAATGGGTACATAGCCAGTACAGTAAGTCCCCGAGGCAGATTGGAGCCACGTATGGATATCAAGGTTTCTGGACGCAAGACGACGGTAACCGATGCTCTGCGTGCGCATGTGGATGAGAAGATCGGCGAGGCGCTCAAGGTTTTCGACATCGAGCCCATGACAGTCGACGTCGTGCTTCGTTATGAGAAGAACCCCTCGAACCCCAACCCGGCAATCGTCGAGGTCACGGCTCGTGCCCGCGGTTCGGTGATTCGCGTTGCCGAGCACGGCGCAGATATGTATGCTGCCATCGACCTCTCCGCCGATAAGGTCACCCGCCAGCTGCGCAAGTTCAAGACCAAGGTCGTGGACAACCGCCAGGGTGGTGCCAGTGCCGCGGATGTCGCGCCGGTCGAGCGCGTCGAGGATCTGGCCGACCTGCTGCTGCCCGAGGAGGACGACGACCTGCTCGTCCGCGAGAAGGTCATCGATGTCACCCCGATGACTGAGGAGCAGGCACTGGTGCAGACCGATCTGCTCGGCCACGACTTCTACGTGTTCGAGAACGCGACGACTGGCCTCATCAATGTGGTGTATCACCGTAAGAATGGTGGATATGGCATCATCAAGCCCCGCATCGAAACACTTGACGAGTAAAATACGTTAACTTGCATGAGTTAACGGTTGGCGGCCATCCCATGCGGGTGGCCGCCTTTTTACGTAAGGAGTCGCTTTGATGGACAAGGCTGCATCTACCGGCCATTCTGACCGTTGCCGCATCGTCGTCGATACCTGCTGCGACTTTAGCCCCGAGGTCGCCGCGAACCTCGATGTCGATATCCTGGGTTTCCCCTTCATTATCGATGGCGAGGAGCGCACAGACGACATCTGGTCGAGCATGAGCCCTAAGGAGTTCTACGACCGCATGCGCGCCGGTGCCCGCGTGTCCACCTCGGCTGTGTCGCTCGGTCGCTATATCGAGTTTTTTACCGAGTGCGCCAAAGAGGGCACGCCCACGGTCTACCTGTGCTTTACCTCGGCGCTGTCGTCGAGCTACAACTCCGCGTGCCAGGCGGCAGATGTCGTGCGCGCCGAGTATCCCAACTTTGAGCTCTACGTGGTCGACAACGCTCTGCCCTGCGCGACCGGCGCGCTCTTGGCGCTCGAGGCCGTGCGCCAGCGTTCGGCGGGACTGACCGCCAAACAGCTGGTCGATTGGGCAAACGAGGCAAAAACCTACGTGCACGGCTACTTTACGCTCGAGAGCTTCGACGCACTGGCTGCCGGCGGCCGCATTCCTCCCGCGGCGGCGCAGCTCACGGCAAAGCTCGACGTCAAGCCCGAGCTCTCCTACGACCTGGCCGGCTCGCTGTCGCTGATCGGCGTCAACCGCGGCCGCAAGAAGGCGCTCAAGTCCATCCTCAAGTCGTTCCGCGAGAACTACGTGCCCGATCGCACCATGCCCATCGCCATCATGACGGCCGATGCCGAAAAGGATGGTGACTGGCTCGAAGCCGCCATCCGCAAGGAGGAGGGTTGCGCCGACGTCACGATCATTCGCGGCTCCGTGGGTCCCACCATCGGCTCGCACGTGGGCCCCGGCATGGTGGGCTGCGCGTTTTGGGGTAAGAACCGCGCCGACAAGGCGTCGCTTTCCGACCGCATCGCCCGCCGCGTGCGCGGCCAGTAGGCAAGCGCTGCGTCCGTAATCGCCCTCGACTCACAGCCCAAACGCTGGCACCGAGTATTCAACCTGGTAACAACACCCAACCCAAAAGGAAAGGTTTCATGGCAAACAAGCTCTCCGTCGCATTCATCGGCACCGGAATCATGGGTGCCCCCATCGCCGGCCACATTCTGGACGCCGGCTATCCCGTCACGGTCAACAACCGCACCAAGTCCAAGGCGGCGGCGCTTATCGAGCGCGGCGCCGTCTGGGCAGATACGCCGGCCGATGCCGCGGCGAACGCCGATGTCGTCTTTACCATGGTGGGCTATCCCTCCGAGGTCGAGGAACTCTACCTGGCGGGCGACGGCCTGCTCGCGTGCACTAAGCCCGGCGCGGTCTTGATCGACCTCACCACGAGCTCGCCCGAGCTTGCCCGTGACATTGCCGAGGCCGCCCAGGTTTCTGGTCGCATGGCGTTTGACTGCCCCGTCACCGGCGGCGAGTCGGGCGCTATCGCCGGTACGCTCACGGCTATCGTGGGCGCTACCGAGAACGACATCGCGCCGGTCCGCGACATCCTTTCCACCTTTGCGGCCAACATCTGCTGCTTCGACGGCGCCGGCAAGGGCCAGGCTGCCAAGCTCGCCAACCAGGTGTCGCTGGGCGCCTGCATGGTCGGCATGGCAGACGCCATGGCATTTGCCGAGCTGAGCGGCCTTGATCTGGAGAAGACCCGCCAGATGATCCTGGGCGGTACCGGCAAGTCCGGCGCCATGGAGAGCCTGGCTACCAAGGCGCTCGACGGCGACTACAAGCCCGGCTTTATGGTCGAGCACTTCATCAAGGACCTGCGTCTGGCGCTCGCCTACGCCGATGATCGCGAGCTCGCGCTGCCCGGCGCCGACGTCGCCTTTACGCTCTATGACATGCTCGACGCCATCGGCGGCGCCAAGCTGGGTACCCAGGCCATCACGGTCCTCTATAAGGAGGAGGCCGACGCCATTGCCGCCGGTCTGGACTGGTCGCAGTATCGTCCCGAAGAGCATGGCGCTCACGGGGAAGGCTGCGGTTGCGGCGAGCATGGCGACGACCACGAGTGCGGTTGCGGCCACCACCATGGCGAGGACCACGAGTGCTGCGGCGGCCACGGCCATGACGACGGCCACGAGTGCTGCTGCGGCCACCATCACGGGGAGTAGCGCCCATGAGCTGGACGTTCGTGGTGCTTGCGCTGGTGCTCTTTCTCTTTGCGATCTACATCGGCTTTTTGTGCGGCCAGTGGGCGTGCGAAAAGCGCGTCATCACCAAGCGCGACTACTGGATTGCCAATTTTGCAGGAGCGGCGGCAGTCGTCCTGCTGACCTGGGTGTTCTCGCTGTTCCCGCTGGTGCAGTTTGCGCCGATCGGCTGGCTCGGCGGTTTTATCGCCGGTCTTAAGATGAGCTTTGGCGAGTCCGTCGGCCCATGGCGCAAGCACGATGAGGTCTTTAACGTCAACAAGGCACACCGCGCCGCCGCCGATGCGGGCGACGCCGAGGAGCGCCGCCGCGCGCGTCACAATGGCGCTGCCGACCGACAGCTCATCTCGGTCACCGATGACAGCAAGGGTGCTGGCAAGCACGCTAAGAAATAGTAAGAAGAGGTAACTATGGCAGAAAACAAGGAAGAACAGCTCACCGACGAGGAACTGGCACAGCTTCAGCTGGCAGAGGAGAACGAGAACGCCGTCGACCGTCTGGTCAAGGAGCTCGGCTGCCCCACGCGCCGCATCCGCCAGTTTGCCGCCCGCGTGCTGCATCTGCTGGCCGAGCGCGACCCGCAGCGCGTCGTGCCCTGCGTGCCCGCGCTGATCGAGGCGCTCGACCGCCCCGAGGCTCAGACCCGCTGGGAGGCCCTCGATGCCCTGACGGCGCTCGCCACCACCTGCCCCGAGCAGCTGGGCGATGCCTTCGAGGGCGCCGAGACTGCACTGTTCGACGAGATCTCCTCCACGCTGCGCTACGCCGCCTTCCGCCTGCTGTGCGTGTGGGGAGCTACGGGCGTCGAGCGTTCGCGCGAGGCTTGGCCGATCCTGGATGAGGCCATCCAGTGCTACCACGGCGACCTTGAGTATCGCGACATGCTCGGTTGCCTGTACGAGTTTGGCCAGGGCGAGATCGATGCCGAGGTTGCCGAGAAGCTCGCGCTGCGCCTTAAGTTCGACGCCGAGAACGGCAAGGGCAGCTATCTCAAGGCCCGTTCGAGCGAGATTTGCGAAATGCTTGTTAAACGTTTTGGCCTAGATCTCTCCAAAAAGAAGAAGCGTGCTAGCGTTAAAAAATCTGATGCCGCCGAAGACGAGGAGTAACAGATTATGGCGCACGATGTAGTCCTGATTCCCGGGGACGGTATCGGTCCCGAGATTACGCAGGCCATGCGCCGCGTGGTCGAGGCCACCGGTGTCCAGATCAACTGGAACGTCCAGGAGGCCGGCGCCGGCGTCATGGACGAGTTTGGCACGCCGCTGCCCCAACATGTTCTCGATGCGGTCGCCGAGACCAAGGTTGCCATCAAGGGCCCCATCACCACGCCGGTCGGCACGGGTTTCCGCAGCGTTAACGTCGCCCTGCGCAAGCATTTCGACCTGTACGCCTGCGTGCGTCCTTGCCTGTCGCAGCCGGGCGACGGCTCGCGTTTCCGCGATGTCGACCTGGTTATCGTGCGCGAGAACACCGAGGACCTCTACGCCGGCATCGAGTTCGATGAGGGCGCTGCCGAGGTCGAGGAGCTCTCGCAGCTCGTCGAGCGTTCGGGCCAAAAGACCTTCGCCGCCGATTCCGCAATCTCGATCAAACCGATCTCTATCGCCAAGAGCCGCCGTATTGTGGAGTATGCCTTTGAGTATGCCCGCCGCTGCGGCCGCAAAAAGGTGACGGCCGTGCACAAGGCCAACATCATGAAGGCGACCGACGGCCTGTTCCTGCGCGTGGCGCGCGAGGTGGCCGCTAACTATCCCGATATCGAGTTCAACGACAAGATCGTCGACGCTACCTGCATGGGTCTGGTTCAGAACCCCAATGACTTCGATGTCCTGGTGCTGCCCAACCTGTACGGCGATATCGTCAGCGACTTGTGCGCCGGCCTGGTTGGTGGCTTGGGCATGGCCCCGGGTTCCAACATCGGTGCCGACTGCGCCATCTTTGAGGCAACGCACGGCTCCGCGCCCGATATCGCGGGCCAGGATATCGCTAACCCCACGGCCGAGATTCTGTCTGCGGCTATGATGCTCGATCATCTGGGCGAGAACGATGCGGCCAATCGTATCCGCGCCGCCGTGTCCGCCACGCTCGACGAGGGTAAGCAGGTTACCGGCGACGTACGTCGTGCCCAGACCGGTTCCGTCGAGGGTGCGGTGGGTACGCAGGCCTTTGCCGATGCCGTTATTGAGCACCTGGCCTAAGACATACAGGCTGCAAACGCCTAAATAGTACTTAAGTGTTTGCGTATAACCTAAGAATCAATACGCCCGGCGCTCTGTCGGGCGTATTCTATTGCGGACTATGTTTCCTAACAAGGAGTAACTGATATGGGTCTGATTCAAAAGAAGGACGAGAAGGACGAGATCGACGGCATCCAGATCATCGAGCGCGGCGAAGGCCCCGACGGTGATGAGGACGAGAAGATCGACCTGGTCGCCGGCACGTCTGCCGAACATATTGCCGCTGGTACGACCGCCGAGGAGGAGGACGCTCGCCTGGAGGCAAAGATCGCCGCGGACGCCGCTGACGAGAGCCTCATGCCCGAGGAGCAGGACGAGGACGACGACTCCGACGAAGACGACCATGCATCCATGCACAAGAAGACGATGATTGCCGCCTTTGTGGTCGCCGTCTTGATTGCCGCCGTGGTCGGCTTCTTTATCGGTAACGGTGGTTTTGGCGGCAAGGGCGTCGGCTCGGCGACCCTCACCGAGGACCAGCTCGATTCGACCGTGGCAAGCTATAGCTACAACGGCAAGAAGAGCGACATCACCGCGCGTGAGGCCATCGAGAGCCAGTACAGCCTCGACACCGTCAAGGGCGACGACGGCAACTACACCGCTCCGTCTGCCGACGTTATCCTGTCCTACGTGCGCAACCAGATTCTGCTGGACGCTGCCGAAGACGAGGGCATTACCGTCTCTTCCAAGGAGATGAAGAAGTACGCCGAGGATTCCATCGGCACCTCCGACTACAAGACCATGGCCACGCAGTACGGCGTGTCCAAGGACCAGGCCAAGCAGATCGTCCGTCAGTCCGCGACGCTGCAGAAGCTCTACAAGAAGAAGGTGGGCGATAGCTCCGCAAGCATGCCGACCGCCCCGACCGAGCCTGCTGACGGCAACGAGGAGACCGCGAGCAAGGACTACGCCGACTACATCATCAAACTTGCCGGCGACGAGTGGGATAGCGAAAAGGGCACCTGGAAGGACGCCGATAGCACCTATGCCAAGGCCTTCGCTGACGATGCCTTTACGGCCGATAGCGCTACCTACAAGCAGGCCATGACCGCCTATTACACTGCCTACCAGCAGTATTCCTCGCAGGCTTCGAGCGCCAGCTCCAAGTGGACCGAGTATGCTAACGGCCTCTATGCCAAGGCCAACATCAGCATCTACGGCCTGTTTGCGTAAAGAGTCACACGGCTCATCGAGCATCTAGCCGATTGACAGCAGAAAGCCCGCCAGCACGGAAGTCGTACTGGCGGGCTTTCTGCGTTGAGGGTATGATTGGCGGCTTAATTATGGCTATTCATCTTTAAGTCCAAAAAGGCTATCGGCTTCATCGTCGGATATATATTCCAGCACATCACCTGGTTGGCAGTCGAGTGCCCGGCATATCGCGTCAAGAGTTGAAAAACGTATGGCAGAAACCTTGCCCGTCTTAATGCGTGACATATTGACCTGGGAGATGCCCACACGTTCCGCAAGCTCTTTGGATGAGATCTTGCGTTCGGCGAGCATGCGGTCAAGCCGCAGAATAATCATGGATTCCCCCTAGAGCAACTCGTCATCTTGTTTTTGCAGGATATACCCGTAGCGGAAGATGCTGGCAATCAGGCAAATAATCAGGCCTGCAAAGAGCATGGAGGGCTCGAATAACTGGCCGACGAACGCATCCGTAAAGCTGCCACCAAATCCTGAGAGTATCATTCCCGTGATTACGGCACCAAGAAGCCTCACGGCAACGCCGCCGATAAGGAATAAATGTCCTACTCGACGAAGTGTCTGGTTACATTCAAGGTCAAAGGGCCTGCCTTCCTTTTCAATGTTGAAGAAAAGCCTGCGCACGCTTATTGCGATGGTAAGCGCGAGGCATGCCATCAAGAGGCTCCCTATGGCAGTGTGACCATCGTGTGCGACGAGCATAAGTGGGGCCTGCGTATCGGTACCGACGATAGCAAGGCATGGCCCCTTGCCGGCTTGAAGTTCTACGGATTGGAGACACGGGCCTTGGGAGAGGCCAGGCAATATGAGTAGAAGGTCAATCGCAATGACTGCGAGGAGCCCCAGAGCGAGCGCGGTGGTAATGCAGATCGTGGCCCATTTGCAGATGCGAGCGAGCTTCCTCAGTTTGGCTACCGTCTGTTCGCGGCTGATGGTTTCATTCGATATAGATGCGTTTCGATGGACCATAACCCCTCCAATCGGCGTTTGGGATGATACTTGTATCATATCAGAATTAACGATAAACGATAAATAATTACGGATACTGAGTAAGTAATGATTGAAAACGATTAGCGTGAGCTATTAGCTCATTTTGGATGCCGGAGTTTGGCGCGTGGGGGATAAGGACAAATGCCAAAATTTCCTGTGATCGCGCAAGCGCTCCATCGGGTTCCCCTAATTCATATGGGAAAACAGCTGCAAACGATTGCAAGTAACCGGTGAACGGTCGAAAACTACCGTTCACCGATAATCTCAAAACTGGTTCTAACTGGTATTAAGTCAAAAAGACCAATTCACATATCTTCACAATGACCTGCAATTTTTCTACACGCTATTTTTAGCCGCCCTGCGTTGTTTAGACACAGGAAAAGATCCGATTTTTTGCCAAAGCATTTCGAAACGGTTTCAAAACCGACGCTCCTATAAGTTGTCAAGAGGCAGTTTGCGGGAGCG
>OHXU01000474.1_pt1 | contig 12585 bp, 8 predicted proteins | sample 1580091 | NCBI WGS metagenome assembly OHXU01 (sample SAMEA3882529, study PRJEB24775) | human gut metagenome | biome: human-associated habitat; feature: intestine environment; material: feces | place: Netherlands | collected 2009/2010 | reverse complement strand
GTAGAGCTCGGTTATGTTGGTCGCGGCCCGATGCATTTTCGAAAGCGTCCCCTTCCTTTGCAGAAACATCCACGCCTGGCTCGATTGTGTGCCTTGGCTAACATATCAATGATAAGTTGATTACGGTTAACTCTCAAGCCGTTAGAAAGGAATCTCATGGCAAAGGGATCAAAAAGGGAAGGCGGCGGTATCGGCGAGCTACTTGCATATGCCGGCGACCGTAAATTCCTAACGTATTTGGGCATGGCGCTCTCGGCGCTCTCGCAGCTGCTGGGCTTTGGCCCGTACGTGTGCATCTGGTTTGTCGCGCGAGACCTGATCGCTGTGGCGCCTAACTGGAGCGAAGCCACCGATATCGCGATGTATGGCTGGTGGGCCGTTGGTTTTGCCCTGGCAAGCATCGTAGTGTATTTCGCAGGCCTCATGTGCACGCACCTGTCTGCGTTTCGCTGCGCGTCCAATATCCGCAAGACTACGAGCGAGCACCTGCTTAAGCTGCCGCTTGGCTATTTTGACACGCACGCCACCGGTGAGCTGCGCCGTATTGTAGACGGATGTGCCGCCTCCACCGAGACCCTGCTCGCGCACATGCTGCCCGATATCGCAGGCGCCGCCGCCATGGTCGTGGGCCTGCTCGTATTGCTTTTCGCCCTCGATTGGCGCTTGGGCGCGGCATGCCTTATCTCGGTCGTCGTTTCGTTTGGCGCCATGGCCACCATGATGGGCGGCAAGGGCGGCGAGTTTATGAAGGCCTACATGGGAGCGCTGGTCAAGATGAACAAGACCGGCACCGAATACGTACGAGGCATCCCCGTGGTCAAGGTGTTTCAGCAGACGGTCTACTCCTTTAAGGCCTTCCACGATGCGATCGCCGAATATGCCGACATGGCACAAAACTATTCGGGCACGTTCTGCCGAGGCCCGCAGGTGCTCAACCTTACCGCGCTCAATGGTCTTGTGGCATTCCTGCTGCCCGTGGCGTTGCTGTTGGCACCGGGCGAGACGGACTTCGCGCATTTTATGGCAAACTTCACGTTTTACGCGATATTTTCGGCCGTGGTGCCGACGGCCATGACCAAGCTCATGTTTGTGGGCGAGGCCTCTCAGATGAGTGCCGATTCGCTGGCTCGTATTCGAAGCGTCATGGATTCCAAGCAGCTCTCCGTGCCCGCCCAACCCAAGCACCCTGTCGGCAACGACGTACGATTTGAGGATGTGAGCTTTACCTATGAGGGCGCCGAAGCGCCTGCCGTCAACCATGTGAGTTTTAGCGTTTCCGCGGGGAGCACCCTCGCCCTGGTGGGTCCTTCGGGCGGCGGTAAGTCAACCTGCGCAAGCCTGATCCCGCGTTTTTGGGATGTTTCCTCGGGTCGAGTGCTCGTAGGCGGTGTGGACGTTCGCGATATGGATCCGCACGAGCTTATGGGCCAGGTCGCCTTCGTGTTCCAGACCAACCAGCTGTTCCGGCAAACACTTGCCGATAACGTGCGCGCCTCCAAGCCTACGGCCACTGATGACGAAGTACGTGCGGCCCTCTCCGCAGCTCAGTGCGACGACATTGTGGCCAAGCTCCCACAGGGCATCAACACCATGCTCGGCGCCGGCGGAGCATATCTTTCGGGCGGCGAGGTCCAGCGCGTGGCACTCGCCCGCGCGATCCTTAAAGACGCGCCTATCGTGGTGCTCGATGAGGCCACGGCGTTTGCCGACCCCGAGAACGAGGCGCTCATCCAGCGCGCCTTTAGCAAGCTGGCGGCGGGCCGCACGGTCATTATGATTGCGCATCGGCTCTCGACCGTGGTGGGCGCAGACCAAATCGTGGTGCTCAACCAGGGCAGCGTGCAGGAGTCGGGTACCCATGCCGAGTTGCTGTCCCAAAATGGCCTGTATGCCAAGATGTGGGCTGAGTACGAGCAGGCCGCGAGTTGGAAGATTACTGCTACGACCGTGGATGCCGCCGTCACGAAGGGAGGCGAGGCCTAAATGTTCGCCTCATTCCAAAAGAAGTATTTCCTATCCGATAAAGGCATTGCCGGCGTAAAACGCGGCATCTTCTGGACCACGCTCACCAATCTTATTACCATGGCCGGCATGGGCTTTCTATTCTTGGTTATGGCCGGCTTTGTCGAGCATCTCGCCAGCGGGGCTGACCTGCCGGATGCCCTGCCGATCGTGGGTGGCCTCCTGATCTTTTTCATACTGCTCTTTGCCTCTAACTGGCAGCAGTATTACTACACCTACTGCATCTTTTACGAGGAGTGCGGCAAGCAGCGTATGGAGATCGCCGAGCGCTTGCGCAAACTGCCGCTGTCGTTTTTTGGTCGTCGTGACCTGGCCGATTTAACCGAGACCATCATGGGCGACGTCCAGGCCATGGAGCACGCCTACAGCCACGTGCTGGGAGAGCTTTGGGGTGCCATCATCGCAAGCGCCATTGTCTTCGTGGCATCGCTGTTCTTTTGCTGGCAGCTGGCGGTCGCGGCGTTTTGGAGCATTCCCGTGGCCTTTGCCGTGCTGTATCTGACACGCGGCCCCATGACCCCGGTGTTCGACCGCGTGCGCGCCGAGAAGGTCAAGGTCACCGAGGCGATCCAGGAGACGCTCGACTGCGTGCGCGAAATCCGCGCCGCCAACCAGGAGGCCCATTATCTTGAGGGGCTCAACGCCGTGATCGATGCCGAGGAGCGCGAGACCACCAAGGGCGAGCTCGTCAACGGGCTTCTGGTCAACTCCGCCTTCTCCATTCTGCGTCTGGGCATTGCCACCACGCTGGTCACGGGTGCCGCGATGGTCGCCTCCGGACAGGTCGACTTTTTGGTGATGTTTGCCTTCCTGCTTATGGTGAGCCGTATCTACGCGCCGTTTGATCAGGCCCTTATGCTCGTGTCGGAGCTGTTTGTCGCCGAGTCGTCTGCCAAGCGCATGCGTTCCATCATGGAAGAGCCTGTGGCGCGGGGCAGCGAGAAATTTGAGCCCGTGGGCCACGATGTGGTGTTCGATCACGTGGCATTTGGCTATGGTGCGGGCGAGGACGGACGCGCCGGCGAGAAAGTTCTTACCGATGTGAGCTTTACCGCCAAGGAAGGCGAAGTTACGGCGCTGGTCGGTCCTTCGGGTTCCGGTAAGTCTACGGTGAGCCGCCTGGCCGCGCGCTTTTGGGATGCCACCGAAGGCACGGTCACCGTGGGTGGCGTGGATGTTGCGAGTGTGGATCCCGAGGTGCTGCTGCGCGACTACGCCATTGTGTTCCAAGACGTGCTGCTCTTTGACGACACGGTGATGGGAAACATCCGCCTCGGGCGTCGTGATGCCACCGATGAGGAAGTGCTTGCAGCCGCGCGTGCCGCCAACTGCGACGAGTTCGTGAACCGCATGCCGCAGGGCTACGACACGCGCGTGGCCAACGATGCCGAGAGCATCAGCCAGGGCCAGCGTCAGCTGCTGACCATCGCACGCGTGCTGCTCAACAACCCGGCGATTCTCATCCTGGACGAGGCGACGTCGAGCGTGGACACGCGTACCGAGCTTGCCATCGGCCGTGCCATGGACGCGCTTATGCGCGGGCGCACGAGCTTTGTGATCGCGCATCGCCTGTCGACGATCGTGGACGCCGACCTGATCTTGGTCATGGACCACGGCAACATTATCGAGCAGGGCACGCATAAGGAGCTGCTCGCAGCCGAGGGCGCTTATGCCGACCTCTATCTGAGTCAGTTCGCATAATGTGACAAAGGGACAGTCCCGCATGTCACATCAAAAAGAAAGGCGCGCCGGGGATGAATTCCCTGGCGCGCCTTTGCGCTGACGTCAATGCTGTCGGTAGTCGTCCGCTTCTAGCGTTCGTTCATAAGTTTGGCGATGAGGGCCTTGAGCTCGGCTACCTCTCGCTCGAGTTCTTTGACGCGGCGGGCGTTCTCGGTGATGCCCTGGCGGTTGAGGGCACTCTGCTCGGCGGCGTCATCGGGCATGTACTCGCGATGCTGCTTGGCGTCGAAACTCTCCTCGAACACGCGGCAGCCGTTGCGCTTGATGATGCGTCCCGGCACGCCCACGACGGTGCAGTTGTCGGGGACGTCCTTAACGACGACCGAGTTGCCGCCGATCTTGACGTTGTTGCCGATGCGGATGTTGCCGAGCACCTTGGCGCCCGTGCCCACCGTGACATTGTTGCCCAGGGTGGGGTGACGCTTGCCGGTCTCGTTGCCGGTGCCGCCGAGCGTGACGCCCTGGTAGAGCACACAGTTGTCGCCCACAATGGTGGTCTCGCCGATGACGACGCCCATGGCGTGGTCGATAAAGAAGTGCTTGCCAATCTGCGCGGCAGGGTGAATCTCGACGCCGGTGATGTGGCGGGTGATTTGCGAGAGCACGCGGGCGAGCGAGCGATGACCGTGCTCCCACAGCCAGTGCTCGGGCACGTGGTTCCACTTGGCGTGCAGGCCAGGATAGGAAAGGAAGATGACCAGACCGTTTTGCGCGGCGGGGTCCTGCGCCTGGACGGTCTTGATGTCCTCGCGAATGGTATTGATAAAGCTCACCGGCCGCCCTCCCTTAGCGCCATGGCAATGCGATTCAATAAAGTATAGCGATTCGCTAGGGATTAGGAAGGACAATCTTGGCGGCATTGCGCGACAGGTGTCAGTTATGCAAACTTGCTGGTAATGGAGTCATGCTTTTGTGGGGTTGCGCACGAGGGGACGCCGCAACCGTATACTGGTCAACTTGGACGTATCCGCGCCCACAACTGAGAGGTTTTACTTCATGGGTTTCATCAATTTTATTGCCGAGCTGCTTAAGGACCCGCGCACCGCGATCGCCAGCTGGATCGCCGCCGGCCCGCTTATGGCCTACGGCTGCGTGTTCCTGATCATCTTTATCGAGACGGGCGTGGTGTTCTTCCCGTTCCTTCCCGGTGATTCGCTGCTGTTCGCCTCGGGTTTCTTTGCCCACAACGGCGGCTTTAACATCGTGGCGCTTCTGGCCACCGCATGGGCCGCTGCCATTTTGGGCGATCAGTGCAACTTTATGATCGGTCACTTCTTTGGCAAAAAGATCATCGCTTCGGGCAAGGTCAAGGCCATGACGCCCGAGCGCATCAAAAAGTCCGAGGACTTCTTGGACAAGTGGGGTCACCTGGCCATCTTCCTGGGTCGCTTCTTCCCGTTTATCCGCACCTTTGTGCCCTTTATCGCTGGCATGGGCGGCATGCACTGGCGCAACTTTGTCGTCTTTAACGTGCTGGGCGGCATTACCTGGTCGACGGTCTTTACGCTGCTGGGCTACTTCTTTGGCGGCATTCCCTTTGTGCAGGAGCACTTTGAGCTGCTGATTATCGGCATCGTTGCCGTGTCGATCATCCCGACCGTGGTCGGTCTGGTCAAGGCTAAGCTGGGCAAAAAGAACGCGTAGCTCGAGCCAGCGCGCAAACCGTGCAGTTGAGGCCCGTCGCCGCTTACGGTGGCGGGCCTCTTTAGCTTCGGTCAAATGAAAATACTTTAGTTAGTTAAAGAAAAACGTTTTATCCGACGCGCGTGCGGAGTACAATCTCGTGCATGCGAATCGACGTGCCATCGGCTTTGATGCTGTTTGCGTGTCCCGTCCGGCTCTACGCTCCGGGCGTGCGACGTTGCGACGCGGTCGGCCTCGGTCCTTGCGTGCGGGTTCGCGAGTTTGCAACTGTGTATGTAAGGAGCGACATATGACTGTCGAGAAGAAGGATATCGATTGGGGTAGCCTCGGCTTTGGCTACATGAAGACCGATTACAGCTACGAGGCCCATTGGAAGGATGGCGAGTGGGACGAGGGCGGCCTGACCACCGACCACACCCTGCACGTCTCCGAGTGCGGCGGCATCTTCCATTACTGCCAGGAGGTCTTTGAGGGCCTGAAGGCCTACACCGCCGAGGACGGCAGCATCGTCTGCTTCCGTCCCGACATGAACGCCGAGCGCATGTATAACTCTGCGCAGCGCCTCGAGATGCCCCCGTTCCCCAAGGACAAGTTCGTTGAGGCCGTCAAGCAGGTCGTTTCTGCCAACGCCGCCTGGGTTCCGCCCTTCGGTTCCGGCGCGACCCTGTACGTGCGTCCGTTTATGATCGGCTCCGGTGACGTGATCGGCGTGGCTCCCGCTCCTGAGTACACGTTCCGCATTCTCGTGACCCCGGTCGGTCCGTACTTTAAGGGTGGCCTCAAGCCCGTCAAGCTGCGCGTTTCCGAGTATGACCGTGCCGCACCGCACGGCACCGGCAACATCAAGGCCGGCCTGAACTACGCCATGTCCCTCAAGCCCACGATGGAGGCCCATCGCGAGGGCTATGCCGAGAACCTGTATCTCGACTCCGAGTCCCGCACCTATGTCGAGGAGACCGGCGGCGCCAACGTTCTGTTCGTGAAGGAGGACGGCACGCTCGTCGTTCCGCAGTCGCACACCGACTCCATCCTGCCCTCTATCACCCGTCGCTCGCTCGTTCAGGTCGCTCAGGACCTGGGCATGACCGTTGACCAGCGTCCCGTCGAGTGGGCCGAGGTCAAGGCCGGTACCTTTGTGGAGTGCGGCCTGTGCGGCACCGCTGCCGTCATCTCCCCGGTTGGCGAGATTGACAACAAGGTTTACGGTGCCGACGAGACCGTGACCTTCCCGGCTGGTTACACCGAGATCGGCCCTGTGATGAAGAAGCTCCGCGAGACTCTGACCGGCATCCAGTCTGGTGCTGTCGAGGACAAGCACAACTGGGTTTACACCGTCGCGTAAGCTGTCTTAGCTGTCCGGCCCGAGGGCGACCTTCCTTTCCGGCGCGTCCTCGGACATGAAAGAACCTCCGCTGCGCACTTCGTGCGGCGGAGGTTCTTTCGTCCCGCGGAGTGCGCCGGAAAGGAAGGCCGCGCTTTTGCTTTGCTTCGCGCCATGTGGGGGTGGTGGCGACGTGCATTTTTGCGATTATTCTGCAATCGAAGGCCCCTGCATACCGACCTCGGGCAAAAAATCGGGATTTCTCGATGTTTTCTACGGATGATGGGCGGGGTTATGGGCTGACAGCGTTTGATTTGCAGGGATATTCGCGGTCTTTGGCATTTATCGTGGCGCCCGAAGCTCTTGGTTATGTTGAATACTCCTAAAAATGCACGGCGCTTAGAGGGGGACCTTCGCGAAAAAGGAAACCGCCCCGTCGAAGTATGCATTCGACGGGGAGGTTTATGCATTTAGCCGATTAAGGATGCGCTGTCAAACTACTAGAACTTGACGGTCGGGGCCTGGCGGGCTGCTTCGGCGGCCTCGAAGCCCTGGCGCTCCTTAAACTGGAAGATGCCGGCAAAGATGACAGCCGGGAACGTCTGAATGGCGTTATTGTAGCTGAGCACGCAATCGTTGTAGCTCTGGCGTGCATAGCTAATCTTGTTCTCGGTGTCCTCGAGCGATGCCTGCAGCTGCGTAAAGTTGGTGTTTGCCTTAAGATCGGGATAGGCCTCGGCCACAGCGAAGAGCTGGCGCAGTGCGCCGGTCAGCACGTTGTCGGCTTCCATCTTGGCCTCGGGCGTGGTGGCCTTGACGGCGGTGTTACGCGCGCTGATCACGGCGGAGAGCGTCTCCTGCTCGTGCTTGGCGTAGCCCTTGACGGTTTCGACCAGGTTGGGGATCAGGTCGTTACGGCGCTGCAGCTGCGTATCGATGTTCTGCCAGGCGTTATCAATGCGGTTACGCTTGGTGACCATGTTGTTGTAGATGCCGGCGATGGCGCAGACAATCACAATGACAACAACGATGCCGATGATGACGGTAATCATGATGTCTCCGTTTCGAATGGCCGCGGCGGCATGCGCCAGCTGCCGTTGGTATAACGCTACTAGTATACCCGCAACGTTTTACCGTGCCGAACTTTCCGGTAAGCGTTGTGTTTTCGGCGGGGTTGGCACCGGGGCAAAGCGCGCGAGGTACAGGTGTAAGATATGCGACAGATTGACGAGTGTTGTCTTTGTCCTGAGGATGGCGATACCAGTGGACCTTCGCATCAAGAAAACCTACCGCGCCCTGTTCGATGCCTTTACCGAGCTTCTCGAGGAGCATCGGTTTGAGGACCTGACGGTCGCCATGCTGTGCGACCGCGCCATGATTCGCCGCACGACGTTCTACAAGCACTTTCGCGACAAGAACGATTACTTTGCCTTTTATATCGATGAGCTCATGTCGGGCTTGCCGCAAAAACAGCCCGATGAGGCCGGCGCAGTGTCTGCCGAGGACGTGCGCGCGCTTCGGCACGCGATTTTGGACGATGCCATGGATTTGATTCTGGCGCACGAGCGGCTCATGGATAACATTTTGGCAAGCAGCATGTCGGGCATGTTGACCAACGTTATTTGCGACCGCATTGCCCGCTCCATCCGCGAGCGTGTGATGAACGTGCTTGCCGAGGATGCCCTGGCTCCCGTGTCACTCGAGACGACGTCTGAGTTTGTCGCCGGCGGTATTATTCGACTTTTCACGATATGGTGGGAATCGGGCCACGATCTTGAGCGTCGACCTGAGATAGCCGACGTGGTCGATGCACTGTTTGAGCGGACCATGACGCCGGTGCATCACTAGAAGTGGCGGAGAGAGGGGGATTCGAACCCCCGGAACGCTCTCGCGCTCAACGGTTTTCAAGACCGCCGCATTCAACCGCTCTGCCATCTCTCCGTGAGTCGTAATGATAGCATCGTTTTGAATTTGCAACAGGGAAGGCGAACGATGACGATCACCGAAATCGACGAGAAGTTCATGCGCGAGGCGTTGGCGGAGGCGCGAGCCGCCGCGGCGGTGGGCGAGGTGCCCATCGGAGCCGTAGTGGTGCGCGACGGCGAGATCGTCGCGAGGGCGCACAATCGGCGCGAGCTCGACCAGGATCCTTCGGCTCATGCCGAGTTCGCGGCCCTGTGCGCTGCCTCTCGGTCGCTCGGTCGTTGGCGCCTTTCCGATTGCACGGTCTACGTGACGCTCGAGCCATGCTGCATGTGTGCGGGGCTTATGGTTAACGCGCGCGTGGGGCGCTGCGTGTATGGCGCGGCTGATGCCAAGGCGGGCGCGCTGGGATCCCTGTATGACCTCAATGCCGACTCGCGCCTGAATCATCGGTTTAACGTGACGGCTGGGGTCCTGGCGGATGAATGCCGCGAGCTGCTGAGTAGCTATTTTGGCGGTTTGCGCGGAGCGGGCGGCGCTGATTGCGGTTGTGGGGCCGATTTTGAGGCGCATGCCGCTCATGCCGAGGCGCTTGCAGGTGCCGGTGAGGATGCTGGCACGGCGGTTGACTTTGGTCCTGCGTGCCGCCGGCCCCGCCGTGTGCTGCTGGCGATTGATTCCTTTAAGGGCAGCGTGTCGAGTGCGCAGGCGGAGGCGGCGGTTGCCGAAGGCGTGCGTCGCGTTTGGCCCGATGCCGAGGTGCGCGCATTGCCGCTGGCAGATGGTGGCGAGGGAACGCTCGATGCCGTTGCCGCGTGCGGCGGTGAGATTGTGACCTGCGAGGTGGCAGGTCCCTTGGGCGACCGCGTGTCTGCCCGGATGCTGGTTGATGTCGAGCGCAAGTCCGCGGTCATCGAGATGGCCGAGGCGGCGGGTATTGGGTATTCGAGTTGTACGGAGTCGGCGGCGTTGGCGGCTTCGACCTATGGCGTGGGCGAGCTTATGCTTCGCGCAGTTCGCACGGGCGCAAGGACACTCTATATTGGTCTGGGCGGCAGTGCCACCAACGACGGTGGCGCCGGCATGCTGCAGGCGCTGGGCGCGCGCGTGGTCGATGATCAGGGATGCGATGTCGCCCCCGGTCTTGCCGGCCTTGAGCAGGTGGCGAGCGTTGATTTGGCGCCAGCGCTGCAGGCTTTGGATGGCGCTCGTATCGTTGTGCTTTCGGATGTCGAGAATCCGCTCGTGGGGCGTCGAGGCGCACTGGCGGTGTTTGGCGGGCAGAAGGGCCTGCCGGCGGATGATGTCGAGGCGCTGCGCAGATACGACGGCTGGATGGTCGGCTACGGTCGCCTGCTCGATGCGGCAATTTTCGAGGCGCGAGCCCAGGGATTGTTGCGCACACCCGAGAACGCACGGACATTTGGCTCGGTGCTTGGCGTGCCCGGCGCGGGCGCTGCCGGTGGCTTGGGCGCGGCGTTGCTGGCGCTCGGCGCGGAGCTACGCTCGGGCGTGGAGACGGTGCTCGATCTCGTGGGGTTTGACGAGCGCGTGCGCGATGTCGACCTGGTCATTACAGGCGAGGGCAATATGGATGAGCAATCCGCCGCCGGTAAGGCGCCGGTTGGTGTGGCCCGTCGTGCGAAGCGATATGGCAAGCCGGTGATTGCTGTCGTGGGCGGTCGCGCTGATAACCTGGATGCGGTGTATGGGCAAGGCATCGACCTTGTACTGCCGATTTGCCGCAAACCCATGGGCCTGGAACAGGCACTCGATCCGCAAGAAGCCACAACCAACCTCATCTGCGCCGGCGAAGCGGCCGCTCGATCCTACGACCTTGGCCGTATCTAAAACCCATCCCCTCGATAAGTCGCGGTGAAATACGGAGCGTTTTTGCCTTTAAGGGGCCAATTCAGTCCGTATTCCACCGCAACTTCGAGAATGGCCATTCGAGGTTGGCCGCCTTGTGCCTTGGGTCGGACCGTTTGCCACGAAATGCGACCATCTACTACGTTAAACCGGCCACCTTCGACCATCCCGGAATTTGCAAAAACAAAACCGCAGGTAAAATGCCTGCGGTTTTTCATGAAACGCGGCTATGGTCGGGGGCACCGGGTTAAACGTAGTAAATGGTCCGGTTTCGTGGTGGAGGCTATCTCCTAATCCTCTCCAGATGGAAGAAAATGGGCAATTTTAGCCCGCTCATCTTGAGTCGCACCCGTTTTCCTGCGAAAACTCTCGTGTCTCAACTTTGGTGAGACATTTGTCTCACGTTCAAAATCGAATCTGGAACGTGTGTCACCTGCCCAAATTGTGTCTCATTCCGTTACTATAGGCTGATGCAAGGTCTGAGACCGCGAGAAGGGAGACACGATGGGTAAGTACACGAGGGGTCTCTTGGCGGTGATACTGGCCGTGGTGCTGGTGTTGCCGGCTGCAGCATTTGCCATGCTGCCCGAGGCCAACGCCAGGTCCAGCACCGGAATGGACGGACCGACGGCGACAAAGATAGTCGATCCTGACACCACTAGCCGTTGGCAATACTGGGCGTCGGGCGGCGAGCAGGACCAGACGACACGTTATGTGGGCCGGATTTGGACGGACAAGACGGTCGAGCCCGCGCAGGACGAAAAGTCCGACTTTGTGACGACGCTTTCCACGATCTCTTCGACTTCTGATACAACGTCGCTGGTTACTAAGCCGCTCGATATCGTGATGGTGCTGGACGCCTCCGGGTCGATGGGTGATGACATGGGTGGCAGCGATTCGACCAAACGCATCGACGCACTCAAGGCAGCTGCCAGTTCCTTTATCGACACCATCGCCGAACAGAACGCAAAGATCAAAGATGATTCCAAACAGCATCAGGTTTCGATTGTCAAGTTTGCCGGTACAAAGAGCTACGATATCGGTAACGGTACGTATAGCCGGAACAAATATAACTATTCGCAGGTTATGAAGGGCTTGACGCCGTGTGTCGGTAGCGATGCGACGGAACTTAAGAATACGGTCGGCCACATCGAGCCCGCCGGCGCTACGCAGGCTGATTACGGCCTTGAGCTTGCTCGCGACATGTCGGGCCGCACGGATGCCCAGAAGGTCGTCGTGTTCTTTACCGACGGCTCTCCTACAAGTTCTAATGGTTTTGAGTCCGATGTCGCTAATGATGCCGTTAATGCCGCCAAGACCATGAAAGATAAAGGCGCCACCATCTACACCATCGGCATCTTTAGCGGTGCGAACCCGGATCAGGCCATTAGCAAGGCAAGCAAAGAAAACAAGTTCATGCACGCCGTGTCGAACAACTATCCAAACGCCACGTCCTACACAACCAATAAGCTTGGTAAGCGCACCGAGAATTCCGATTTCTACAAGGCTGCGTCGAATGCCGATGAGCTCAAGAAGGTGTTTGATGATATCTCGAGCTCTATCACCTCGGGCAAGGGTTCTCCCACTCAGATCGAGGATGGTTACGACGAGAGCAAGTCCGGCTACATCACCTTTAGTGATGAGCTGGGCGACTTTATGCAGGTCGATACGTTTGTCAGCGCTCAGATTAATGGCGCCCCCTTTGATGAAGTGACCAAGACAACCAAGGGCAATACGGACACGTACGAGTTTTCGGGCGTGGCCAAGGACCTGGTCATCACCGTCGAGCGCTCTACCAATGCGCAGCAGGGCGATATCGTGACGGTCAAGATTCCCGCATCGCTGATTCCGCTGATCCGCTATCACGTGGACATGGAAAACGGGATCTTTGAGCGCACGTCGCTCAATGACATCAAGCCTATTCAGATTAAATACACCTCGAGCGTCAAGGACGCCGCGCGTAACAACCTGTTTACGCCCGATGACGGACTCAAGAAGTATATCGAGAAACATAAGGGTGCCGACAACCAGACGGTCTACTTCCTGGCCAACAAGTGGTCGGG
>OHXU01000470.1_pt1 | contig 12770 bp, 9 predicted proteins | sample 1580091 | NCBI WGS metagenome assembly OHXU01 (sample SAMEA3882529, study PRJEB24775) | human gut metagenome | biome: human-associated habitat; feature: intestine environment; material: feces | place: Netherlands | collected 2009/2010 | reverse complement strand
GATTAAGTCCCAACTGGCTGTTGGGTACTGAAACCCTACACTTATATATTAGGAGATACAAGAACTTTCCAATAATTTTTTCTCAAAGAATTGGAGTGGAGACAAGATTACTTATAATGGAAAGGACGTCGTTTTTGGAAGTTTTTTCTCTCAACTTGTAGAGTTTTCTACTGAACTGCTTCCTGAAAATACAGAAAATAGTATTGTGGAAAGTTTTACGGACAGTGTCCTGACGCAATTATGTAAAATATGCATTAGCACATTAATGTTTGAAATGTATATTTTAAAAAAAGAAAAAAAATTGCGGGGAAAAGATGCAGTAGCGGAGTATGTTTTTTTTAATAAAAAATACTTAAGAAGTAAAGAATATGTCAAATGTATTTTTGAAATATACCCTTGTCTTGAGCGACTTATATTTGAATGCATAAGAAATGCATTGGACAACTATAAAATTTTTGTGGATCGTTTGGCACAGGATCATGATCTAATTGTTGAAAAATTGTGCGAAGGGAAAAACTTTTCACATATTTTGAAAATAAAAGGAGGAATATCGGATTCCCATAAAAAGGGGAGTTCAGTTTTTATCGTAAGTTTAGATAATGGCTATCAAATAGTTTATAAACCTCATTCACTGGAATGTGAGGAAAAATACCAGACTTTTTTGGATTTTGTATCTAAAGGGTGCAAATATACAATAGGTAAATATACAATATTAAATTGTGGTAAATATGGATGGGAAGAGTATGTTCAACAAGCCGATTGTCATACAGAGGCAGAAGTCAAAAGATATTTTTATAGATTTGGAATGCTTATATTTGCTAATTACATATTAAATACAAATGATTTACATGTTGAAAATTTAATTGCCGTTGGAGAAACGCCTATTATTATAGACACAGAAACAATTCTGGGAAATTACAGGGTGGATTATGCGGAAACAGCTAGAGATAGAATTCATTTAATAATACAGGATTCGGTCTTGTATTCAGGTTTATTGCCATGTTATAAATATGCACAAGCCGGACATGGTATAAATATGGGGGCAATAAATGGCTCTGCTGGGGATGAATATCCTATAACTATTCCTAGAATTAAGGATAATTTTACATCGAATATGCATTTTGAATATGTGCATCCAGTAACGGAAGAAAATAGTAATCAGGTTATTCTAAAGGGGAGATCCGTTGATCCCACAAAATATAAGCAGGAAGTAAATGAGGGGTTTTGCGATGCGTACTTGAATTTATTGAAAAGAAAGAAAAAGGCACTGGAAGCTGTAAAAGTATTTTGTAATATAAATATTCGATATTTGGTGCAGGATACGCAAAGATATTCAATGATCCTTCATACATCTTATCATCCTGATTTTTTACAAAATGCTATGTTTAGAGAACTGATGCTTTGCAGTCTGCTTAAAGATTATAAAAAGGTACAGGGAAATATCGAAATTGTAAGAAGCGAAATTATGGATATGTTAGAAATGGATATTCCTTATTTTTACATGAATTCATCAGATACTGATTTGTTCGATTCTCGAGGGAAAGCGATTCATAAATATTTTAGAGAATCGAGCTTTCATTATGTAGAAAAGAAAATCAAAAAATTATCACGAAAGGATATGACTACGCAAAGCATTTACCTTCAGATTGCATTGACCAAACTAAATGAGCTGGATTTTGAACAGAGAGTTATGCGACAGGTAAAATCGGAGCACAAAGCAGTTGATAAGTCGACTATAACGAAGTCTATTATGCTAATCACTAAATGTTTAATGGATAAGGCAATATTTAGTGACGATAAAAGTGATGTTAATTGGATTGGAGTATTTGCAGGAGGAGAATCGGAAAATGCAACTTGGCAAGTAAGACCACTGGACAACTATTTATATGAAGGTTTGCCAGGAGTGGCAATTTTTTTCGCTGCTTTAAACAAAATCTTTTCAGATGATAAATATAATCAGATTTTAGAAGGAATAAGTAAAGCATTATTTACCTATACTGACGAAATGTATTTGCGCCAACGAGGGAGTGAGAATGAAAGCAGTGGTGTTTTTTGTGGAGAAGCTTCCTTGTTATACACATACGAAATTCTATATCAATTAACAAGTGAAGAAAAATATATTACCTATTCAAAGAAACAGATAGAAGTTGTCTCAAAAATAGTTAATAGTGATCAATATTTTGACATTATATATGGAAATGCAGGAGCTCTTTTGGCAATATTAAATATGTACAAGGTTTTCCCGGAGAAAAAGTACCTTGAGATGGCCATATCCATCGGAGACAGTTTGATTGAAAAACAAGAGAAAAACGGTGGTTGGAAAGGGAAAACGAGTGCAAATGAATTGGCGGGTTTCTCGCATGGAGCCTCTGGGATTTCCTATGCACTTTACAGATTATGGCATTTAACAAAAGAAAAAAAATATTGTGTATCGGCTAAAAGGGGTTTTTTATTTGAGAATTCCTTATATGATGCTCAAGAAGGAAACTGGAAAGATAAAAGATGTTTTAAAGATATCCAGTTCGGTGATAACAAGAAATTTATGACCTCATGGTGTCATGGGGCTGCTGGCATACTACTTTCCAGAGTTAAATGTTATGACGAAATGTACTTGGAAGAATTTCTCACGAAGGATATTGAAAATGCTATAAAGGCAATAATAAGACACGGAATGTTTGATAATAATTGCCTGTGTCATGGTAATCTTGGAAATTCAGAAATACTAAGCGAATGTGCGAAGAACACAGGTAACTTGGAAGCTAAAAAGATGAGCAATATTTTACTAAATTATGCTGTAAATAATATTTTAAGTGGAAATTTTGATTGTGGAAGGGCGTACTTATTTGGTCACAAAATTCCTGGTTTTATGACGGGGCTTGCAGGAATGGGGTATTCTTTGCTCAGACATATTGATGAAACACTTCCTTGTATTCTTGCAATAGAACTTTAGACAATAAAGTATAACGTAAAATTTTCAGATATCGTTTATTGTTAAATTATTTGTAAGGATTATATGAGTACCCTAAAGTTATGTGATACACTCTATGTTTTTTGTCAGAGGGGAATATGCTTTGGAATGTACTTTTATATGTTAGGGGGTGAGATTTATTTTGAAAAGAACGAAAATACCTTTTGTAGCCCAACTTGGAAGTATGGATTGTGGTGCGGCATGTTTAGCAATGCTTTTTAATTATTACGGATGCAAAGTAGATATTGTTGATATAAGCACATATATACATATTGGCAGAGATGGTATGTCTCTTTCAATAATGAAAGAAACTGCTGAAAAATACGGGTTTAGGTTTTCCGCTTATCAATATTCCTATGAGCAAAAGAACTTGGACAGTATGCTTCCGGTCATTCTATGCAACGACAGTCATTACATTGTGGTTGAAAGAATCAGGCGGAATGGAAAATACACCATCATTGATCCAGCAAAAGGGCGAAGCTTGGTGGATTTCTCTGAACTTAAGAATTTATATAGGGATATTTTAGTATCCATTACCCCGGGACCCAAGGTTAAAAAGATTCCCAGAAGCAAAGTTGAAATCGAGATAAAGGCTCCCCAGTTATTGCTTGCTACGGCTTTTATGCTGTTGGCGCAACTGATAACCCTGTGTGTTCCTGCGATTGTACAGGAGGTAATTGACGGGCTTTCTAAAGATGTACAGTTGAATACTTATAAAATTTTACTGATAATTTTTCTTGTGATATGTTCGTACTTCTGTTTAAGTTGGCTACGGCAGGCTATTTTGCTACACGTCAACATGGATATGTTTAAAAGGATGATTGCCAATATGGTACATAAGATCTTCTGCTTGGATTTTAGTTTTTTTGAATGGCACACGGTCGGTGATATCGGGAACAGATTCAATAGCATTAACCAACTGAATGATATTATCATAAATGGACTCTCCAATATCCTGATACAAGGTATTACGTCCTTGGTATGCCTGTTTGCAATGCTTTACACCTCCCCCAGCTTGACTGCTTTTACGGTCTTTATTGCGGTACTGCAGATTGTGATAATGGTAATTTTAAATAAAAGGAATCTCCTCAAAACAAGAGAATATTTGTATACACAAAGCATGTTGCAGGGGGAGTTGGTTGACACTCTTGGAAATATTATAGAAATCAAGTGCATGGGAATGGATCAGCCGGTCGGCGCGAACCTTCAGGAGAGTTATACCGGATTGATCACGAAGTTTGATCAGAAAACGCGGATAAGCAACCTGATGAGCTGCTTTACTTCAACAGTCAGCCTGACATTTCCAGTGGTCATTTACTTGATTGGCAGTTTTGGAATCTATGAAGGAAACATGACCATCGGACAGCTTATTGCTTATGTGACGCTGGTAGGGTATTTTACAGCGCCTTTTATGACGATTGTTATGATGCTTCCAAGCATTAACAGCGTAAAAGAGGTTATGTTAAGATATAAAGAACTTATGAATTTCCGGGAAAATCTCCGGGATGGGGCTGTTATGGATGGGGAGTTTATAAGGCTGGAAATGGATTCTGTATCCTACTGCTATAGTGATGGACAGAACAATGCCTTAAATGGAGTATCTCTGAATATTGGACGTGGAGAAAGGATTGCAATTGTGGGATTATCTGGAAGTGGAAAATCAACCTTGATAAAAGCACTGTTAGGTGCTGTAGAGATTACCCAAGGGAATATCTACATCAACGATTATGATATAAAGGATATTTCAAGGGAACAGATTTATAAATGGTTTTCCATTGTTACTCAGAACCCAATGTGCTTAAATGCAAGCATTCGGAAGAATGTGGATATCACAGGCAGATTTTCAGATGAGGAAATCTGGAGAGCGTTGGAAACAGCAGAATTGAAAGATGAAATTAAGAATATGCCGTTGGGTCTTGATACGATTGCGGGCGAGGGGGGACAGAATATCTCAGGCGGACAGCGTCAGCGTCTTGCAATTGCACGTGCCTTGATTAGTAAAACAGAAGTTATTATTTTTGACGAAGCAACCAGTAATCTGGATCAGATTACGGAAAAGAAAATCTATGACAATTTAAGGGCAACGAATAAAACACAGATTATCATCACCCATAGACTTGCATCAATCCGCAGCGCAGACCGCATTTATGTTTTGAATAGGGGAAAACTCATAGAATATGGTACTCATGAAGATTTATTGAAGATGAAGGGCTGGTATTACGAAAGTTTGCAATAGTCAGAAAACAGATGGTAGCAGCATGGTTTGATAGATAGGAAAGGAGAAGCTAATTTTATACTCAGATAAAGAACAGATTTAAGAAGGAGAAATTGATTATGAACAAAAAGAAAGAAGTATTCATCATAATTATTGCGACAGTCTTGACTTTTGGAGTTCCTATACAGACTTGGGCAGATTCAAATGATTCCTTGGTAAGTAATGACGTGGTTTTCTTTGATGAGAGAGATTTTGAAGGGATCGTTGAGCAGATTCTGAACATCAAGTCAGAACATCCAGAGTGGATGGAACAGCAAGTAGAGGATGCGATGGATGTAAATGCGCCGGGGAAATCCGCAATGCGAAGTGGTATTATTGATATCTGGAATTCACTTACGGATTCCGAGAAGAAATTAGTCATCCGTTATCCGTTTGATGCACTTAAGGTAAATCAGGCTAAGAACATTGCGACTACTCAGACGGAAACTAAATTCGGCGTAAACGGATTAGGAAATAAAAGTGATGCGTTCCGGCATGGTATTTGGAACGCAGAAATGACGTATCTGATTGGGAAAACCAAGGCAGAACTGTTTGCAACAGCCCATGAAGACAAAGATGTCTCTGGTAAGGAAAGCGATGGCTTCCTTAAAACAGAGCACAAGAATATGGATCTGCACAATAACGAAGTTGGACGTATTCTTGCAATGCAGAACCCAGGACTTACAGAGGATGCAGTGGCGAATTTAATTTATAGCGAGGTAAACAAGGAGAAATCTTCCTTTATTTGGCTTCATGAGTAAAGTAGGAAAAGGTGTGAAGTAAACGATGAAATAATGATAATGATAATGTTACAGTGATTTAAACATTTCATGACATAAAAAGTTCATTTCATGACATATCATATTAAGTCATCCCATCATATTTCCGAAGAACATACAAAGAAGCTTAATACAGGCAAATTATATATTGGATAAGCCATGTAGTAAGAAGCAGATGTTACACGGTCGACATATTCGGAAACACACAATCAGGGAGGCAGTATATGAATATCACACTTAATTTTAAAGACAGCAGACTTGCAATGACCAGAAATCCGCAGGGACTTAAAAGCACGCAGGAAAAGCAGCAGCGTCAGGCAGAACGGGACCAAGAAGTCGCATTTTTCGAGGCTCAAAAAGAGAAGCTTAAAAATGTAAAGGCTGATACCCTCGAGGAAATTTCAAAAAAGCTGGATATGTTCCACAACTATGAGGACGAGATAGCGGCAGCAAAAGAGGATTATAACAGCTCGCAGATGTTTCATGCCATGGATGAAGCGCAGGAGCGCGGTGAGAAAATCGCTGAGCAGACTAAGAAGAATAAGCCAAAGACAGAGGAAGAAAGAAAAGAAGAGCAAAAAGACGAGATACTCGGAACAGATAACGATAAGAGCAAGCTGACAGATAGCATTGAAGAAGTATCTGACATGATAGATAAGACGGCAAGTGATGATTTAAAGACCGAAACCGATGATTTAGAGAAAATGGCGGATGACCTACAGGCGCAGCAGACCGCTGAAAACGAAACATTATCAGATGCACCAAGCATAGTATCTGATGTTTCAGATATACAGCAAACAGCAGATGATAACACAGCGTCTGTATCTGCAATACCGAAAACACCGCAGAACAAATATGTTCCTATAGATGTGAGAGTTTAAACGTATCATCAAAGCCATAATATGAATATTGAAAATAAGTCAGATGGGACTTGTTGAGGCATGGGGAAGCGGAATAAAAAGAATCCTCAATGCTGCAGAAGAGCATGGACTACCGAAGCCGAGATTTCAGGAATTTGATAATATGTTTCGTGTAGAGTTGTTCCGGACCAATCAAGTTGCTGACCAAGCTAACCAAGTCACTGACCAAGCTAACCCAAATCCGAAAAATTAGAACAAGATGCTGAGACGAATGTACTGAGTGAGAAAGAGAAATTTTGAACCTTGTGCGAATACAACCGTCAATTACACAGAAAGAGATGGCGAGTATTTTAGGTTGGAATCTTGCCAGTGTGAAGTATTATATAACTAAATTGAAAGATAAGAAATATTTGACGAGGCAGGGAAGTAGTCAAAAAGGAAAGTGGATAATACTGAAAAAATTCAATTGACACTGGTAAAACGGGTGAGTGTATGAGACCACCTCAGATTGAAACATCAACAGAAAAGATCCGGAACTTGCCTATGCGGATTATATCAGCGTGAAGCGGAGTTATCTGGATGTGTCCGGGGATTACCGGTAATAGTTGTCATTGCCTCAAAGGTTTATTTCAATCCTGGCAGATTGTCTGCCGGGGCAATTCACAGAGAAATTGATGGAACATTAAAACGTCTGGGAACCGATTATCTGGACTTGTATATCATTCACCGGTTTGATTATGAGACTCCGATCGAGGAGACGATGGAAGCCTTAAACGATCTGGTAAAGGCAGGAAAGGTACGGGCACTCGGTGCTTCTGCGATGTACGGTTATCAGTTTTATAATATGCAGCTTGTGGCAAAAGAGCACGGCTGCCTGGGCTCTTCAGGTGGGAATACAACTATATTGCGTGTGAGTAAAACGGTATGGGGGATCGGGACTCGGCAATATAATTGTTTTTTTAAGCGTAATCCGTTATACTAGATGCATAGTATAGCGGATTATTTTTTGGAGGTACTTATGGGAAGATTTTTGAATCCAGATAACGGGGCTTTTTCAGAGGCAGTCAATTCAGAAATTTATATTGATAAAACCCGTTTGCTGGAATACATCAACCGGGTGATAAATACCACATCAAAATTTATTTGTAACAGCCGTCCGAGACGTTTTGGAAAGTCCATGACTGCAGACATGCTTTCCGCTTATTACAGCAGGGGCTGTGATTCCAAAGAGCTCTTTAAAAATTATGAGATAAGTACAGTTTCATCATATGAAAAGAATCTTAATAAATATGATGTGATCCATTTTGATGTACAGTGGTGCATGATGGATGCCGAAGATACAGATCATGTTGTAGATTATATCAACGAGGGAATTTTACAGGAACTGAGGGAAGCATACGGACAGATCATTCCGGATGCGGTCAGGACTGCTTATGGGGCAATGTCCTATATCAAAGCGGCTACGGGCAATAAATTTGTTGTCATCATTGATGAGTGGGATGTTTTGATTCGAGATGAGGCACAGAATCATACATTGCAGGAGGCATATATTGATTTTCTCAGAGGAATGTTTAAAGGCACAGAACCTTCCAGATACATTGCGTTAGCATATTTGACGGGAATTTTACCGATTAAGAAATTAAAAACGCAGTCAGCACTTAATAATTTTGAAGAGTTTACCATGCTCGATGCAGGACGGATGGCCCCTTACGTCGGGTTTACAGAAGAAGAAGTCCACGGACTGTGTGAACAATACGGATGCAGTTATGAACAGGTGAAATCCTGGTATGATGGCTATTTATTAGAGGATTATCAGGTATATAATCCGAAGGCCGTTGTCAGTGTCATGTTAAATGGAAAGTATAAAAGTTATTGGTCAAATACCGGAAGCTATGAGGCAATTGTGCCACTGATCAACATGGATTTTGATGGCTTGAAATCTGCAATTATCGAGATGTTGTCGGGCGCATCCGTAGAAGTGGATGTGACATCCTTTCAGAATGACACGGTAAGTTTTGCAAATCGGGATGATGTGCTTACGTACCTGATTCATTTGGGATATCTGGCTTATGATCAGGACAGCCGGCATGTTTTTATTCCGAATGAAGAAATCCGGCACGAGTTAAATCATGCAGTGAAACGTACCAGTTGGAATGAGATGATGACATTTCAAAAAGAATCGTTAGCGTTATTAGATGCAACGCTGGAAAAAGATGGAATGGAGGTTGCAAAGGGGATTGAGAAAATTCATACCGGGTATTCTTCAACGATTATGTACCATGATGAAAATTCGCTCAGCAGTGTACTTACGATCGCATACTTAAGTTCCATGCAGTATTATTTTAAACCCGTCCGGGAATTGCCGACCGGCCGTGGTTTTGCGGATTTTGTTTATATTCCAAAACCGGAATATAAAGCTGATTATCCGGCACTGGTTGTGGAACTGAAATGGAATAAAACTGCGGATACCGCCTTACAACAGATAAAAGAAAGAAAGTATCCGCAATCGTTAGAGCAGTATACAGGAAATATTCTGCTCGTAGGAATCAATTATGATAAGAAGACGAAAGAACATTCCTGTGTGATTGAAAATGATAAAAAGCAATAAGCGTTAAGCTCCGTCTTTTTGCAGGATTGAAACAAATCCCGCAACAAAACTAAACAGAACAGGAAGAAACCAATGGAAGAAAAAATCATGCATCTTCTGATCACGGAAGACGATATGGCACTCGCACAGGGACTGCAGCGCGCATTACAGGAGAAAAACCGGCAGGTGCTATGTTGTAAAAACATACAGGAGACCAGACAGCATCTGCACCAGAACAAGACAGATCTGCTGATTCTCGATGTGAATCTGCCGGATGGGAGTGGTTTTGATCTGCTGCAGGAGATCCGCAGAACCTCGGATCTTCCGGTGATCTTACTTACGGCAAACGATCTGGAAATGGATATTGTAAGCGGACTGGAGCAGGGAGCAAATGATTACATCACAAAGCCGTTCAGTCTGGCGGTACTCCGGGCGCGGGTAAACACCCAGCTTCGGAACCGGACGGCGCAGATGCAGAAAGAAAGCACACAAAACACACAGATCTGGGAGGGCAGTATCTGGAAGTTTGATTTTACAAATATGCGTTTTACCGTAAGCGGACAGGAAGTGGAGTTAAGTAAAACCGAGCAGAAACTTCTGGCGCTTCTTGTGCAGCATGTGGGGATGACCGTACCGCGGGAAACTTTGATGGATCGCATCTGGATCGATGGCGCGGTGTACGTGGATGAAAACGCGCTTTCGGTTGCCATCAAGCGGCTGCGGGATAAATTACAGGCAAAGGAGCAGATCCGGACCGTGTATGGGATCGGATATGTATGGGAAGTATGATCGGATATTTTGTAATTATATTGCTTGCGGCAGGGAGTGTGCTTGCAGCAGCATTTTTCTTCAGACACCGGCAGAAACAGGTGATGGATGGACTTTCCGATATGCTTGAGGCGGCGATAAACGGCACCTTTTCCGAGACCACATTTGATGAGTCGCGGCAGTCGTCGCTGGAAAACCGTCTGGCGCAGTATCTGGCGGCATCGGAACTTTCGGTGCGAAGCATAGACGTGGAGAGGGAAAAAATCAAGGAACTGATTACAGATATTTCCCATCAGTTGAAGACTCCGCTTGCATCACTCCGGATGAGTCATGAGCTGGTGGCAGAAAATCGGGTTACAGGAGAAGAACAGAGGGAGTTTCTGGAGCAGGAATCACAGGAACTTACCAAACTGGAACAGCTCTTGAATGAACTGGTAAATCTTTCAAGGCTGGAAACACATATGATCCAGATACATTCGCTTCATGAAAGCCTGAAGAAAACGCTAACAGAGGCTGTCAGTCAGATTTATATGAAGGCAAGAGGAAAAGATATTTCCATTCAGGTGGAGATGGATGATGATATAGTTGTGAACCATGATTCAAAATGGACGGTAGAAGCATTAACGAATATCCTTGAGAATGCAGTCAAATATTCACCGGAACATACAACGATTACAGTGAGGACGCAGGAGCTAGCAAGCAATGTGCTTATTGAAGTAGAAGATGAAGGAATGGGCATTCCTGCGGAGGAACTGCATAAGATCTATCAGAGATTTTACCGGGGAAGGAAAGCAAAGGAACAGGTAAAAGACGGAGCGGGTGTCGGTCTGTATCTTGCCAGAAAGATCATAGAAGAACAGGGGGGGACAATAGCAGCCAAAAGAAAGGCTGAGAAAGGTATGATATTTAAAGTGACACTGCCGCTCATAATAGGAGAATAGTCGGAACCCTTACAAAACTGTTATGGTTGTTGTAAGGGTTTTGTAATGCAGGAATGTTATAGTAGGGGTATGAAATGGAAAGGGGACTTGAAGATATGAGTAGTATTTTAAAAGTAGAAGATCTAGTAAAGTATTATGGAGAAGGCGAGAATCAGGTGAGAGCCGTGGATCATACAAGTTTACAGATAGAGAGAGGCAAGTTTACAGCTATCGTAGGACGTTCCGGCTCCGGAAAATCTACACTTCTGCATCTGATTGGAGGGCTTGACAGACCGGATTCCGGCAAAGTATGGATTGATGGAACCGATATCTATTCTCGAAAAGATGATAAACTGGCACAGTTTCGAAGAAAGAAGATAGGATTTATCTTTCAGGATTTTAATCTGATTCCATCGCTGAATGTGTGGGAGAATATCGTTCTTCCGCTGGGACTTGATAATCGCAAGGTAAAGCCGCGGGAAGTGGAAGATATTCTCAAAAAAATCGGACTGCAGGATAAGAAAGATGCGATGCCGTCTGCTTTGTCTGGTGGACAGAAACAGAGAACTGCGATAGCCAGGGCATTGGTGACAAGACCGGCGATAATTTTGGCGGATGAGCCGACGGGAAACCTTGATTCCCAGACTGAGCTAGAGGTTATGAGCCTATTGAAAAGCTGCGTGTCGGATTTCGGGCAGACGCTTATCATGATTACCCATGATGAAACGATTGCCCAGATGGCGGATGAAATGATTATCATTGAAGATGGCAAGGCGGTGAGAAGATAATGAAGATGACGACCAGAGTTGCATATTGCAATATGCGGCATTATAAGAGCAAAAACATACTGATTGGAATTGCCATTATCCTGACAACATTACTGCTGTTCGTAATCCCATCAATCGGAAAAGATATGGTGGAAGTGAACTTTGCGGTAATCAATAAGATTTATCCAACATGGCATGCCCTTTATCGGAACGTGGACGAGAGTACAGTTATGAAACTGGCGGCACATCATGATGTGAAAACTTACGGACTCCGCAGCGATGCGGGGTACATGAATCTGGAAGATGCGACGGTTTCCATGATGTATATGGACAGAACAGGGATGGAACTTTATAAAGTGAAGCTGAAAGAGGGGCAACTTCCGCAGAAAGAAAATGATATTGTGGTTTCAAAAGGAATACTGGAAGCATTAGGACAGAATGGGAAAATCGGTGACACTATCACAGTACCTTATCAGATTCTGAAAGATGACGGACTGGATTATACGAAGGAGAAAGACTTTCGAATCTGTGGTTTTTTAGCAGATAATGAGAGCAGCAAAGAACAAAAACAATATACATCATTGGTTTCAGAGGCCTTTCTGAAAGCGGAGATACCGGTAGAACAGGTGAAATATCGGTTTTTACTTCAGGTGAATGGACAGAAAGGAAATACGACTGCAGATTATACAGAGACGATACAGAATATTGCCAGACAGTTCGGGATTTCCGAGGATGACATGAATATTAATAAAGAGTATCTTGCAGCAAATTATGTGGATCCGGCTACAATTCCGGTGATTGTAGGAATCATGCTTATTGTTGTATTGGCGGGCATTATCACAATTTATAGTGTTTATTATGTATCTA
>OHXU01000460.1_pt1 | contig 12965 bp, 12 predicted proteins | sample 1580091 | NCBI WGS metagenome assembly OHXU01 (sample SAMEA3882529, study PRJEB24775) | human gut metagenome | biome: human-associated habitat; feature: intestine environment; material: feces | place: Netherlands | collected 2009/2010 | reverse complement strand
GCACGAATCAACCACCATCCCGACGTGGGAGTACTGTCCGTGGCGGTCGGCCGCAAGCACAGCACGGCTCGTAAGGCCGTTGCCACGGCGGAACACAATGTCGCCCTCGCGCAGCTTCAATCCGTCGGGCAGTATGCTGCGGGCGTCCTTACGACCGCATGACGCAAGCGCAATAACGGCAATGACAACAATTGCGACATAGGAAGAAAACCTCGCGCAGCCACGCAGACAATTCCACATTATACTCGTTTTGTGCAAAAATAAGAATAAACATGAACCACACAATAACGGAATACCGTGATTTTCAAGACGTTCGGTTATGCCAAAATGAAAACTTTTAGTATCTTTTCGGCACGAAAATAGGATGCGGTTCGGCAATGTCAAGTCAAAAAAACTTCGTTTTTTTCTTGCCATTGCGCTCACCTTTCACTATATTTGCAACATGACCGTGCCTGCAAAATATTTCACCTTAATAATATAACAGCACCATGAAAACCTCGAGACTACTTCTGATTGCCATCATGCTAACGGCCGCCGTAACAGCGGGATACGCCGAAACACTTGACAACCTACGGCAGAAGGCAGAACAGCTGCACGCCGAGGGCAAGAACGACTCCGCCTTGCTCGTAGCCGAAAAGGCTCTCGAAATAGCCGTTCCCGACAACGACACAACAGCCATCATCGGCCTGAACTCGTCTATGGGAGTATACCTGCGCACACTGGGACGCCTCGACGAAGCCCTGAAGCACTACAACACGGCAATGCGCCTGTGCACCACCGACGCCTTCAAGCGCAACGCCGACGAGGAGGCAAGGCAGGAAGCAGCCACGCTCTACCTCAACATGGCAACACTGCACGTTGACATGCAGCATAAGGACGACGCACTTTACTACGCCAAACTGGCTGCCGACTGGGCCATGAAATGCGCCGACAAGGAACTGAAGGCACAGCTGCTGGCGCAAGACGGACTGATATTCCTCATGTGCGGAGACAACCGCGAGGCGGCACGGCAGCTCACAACAAGCTACGAACTCGCCATGCAACTCAAGCTATATCCTGCCGCCCTTAACGCCGGAGCATACATGATAGCCGTAGCCGACCGCCTGAACGACGCCACGGCAGTCGGCCAATGGCGCGACAGGTGCAGCCGCATAGAAGGCAAGGTTACCGACACAATGGCGCTGATAGCCTACTACCAGATACAGTGCAGCGTGGCTATGAAGCACGAGAATTGGCAAGAGTCAATAGCCCTCTTCAATAAAATCCTGTCGACAGAAGGTGTCGACGCCATGCCGTTCGTGGTCTACGACTGTTACAACAACATGCACGAGGCATGGGCAAAGCTGGGCGAATGGCGCAAGGCTTACGAATGCATGGGCAAAGCCGTGGCACTGAAAGACAGCCTTTTCGAGAAAGACAAGGCTGAAAGCCTGCGCGAACTTACCGTAAAATACCAGACTAAGGAAAAGGAACTGGCCCTCGCCCGTAGCGAGACCGAGCTGTCACGCACACGCATGTACATAGCCATCGGCGCATTAGTGGTACTGGTCTGTGCCGTACTCGTATCGCTTTACGTGCAAAGACAGCGCCGCAGGATACGCGAAAGAGAGGCCGAGTTCGCCAGGTTGAAGGCCGATACCGACCGCAACAACCTGTACACCCTGCAGGTTATGGCCGACAACAAGGCTTCCGGCGCTACAGAACTGCCTGAACGGCTTAACGAAATACGCGAGCAGGTAAGGCGGGTATCACACGAATTAATGCCTCCCGAGTTCAAATACGCCGACATCTGCATGGTAATCTATGACTACGTGGCAAGTACTGCCGAAGCATCGGCACGCAGGATAACCTTCACCGCAATACCCGACGATGCCGACTGGAGCACAGTGCCCGATGCCACGGCTCTCGAGCTGTACCGCATTACGCAAGAGGCCGTAGGCAATGCCGTCAAGCATTCCGGCGCAACTGACATTGGCGTAGAGCTTAACATGACGCAGGATACGCTCACACTAACCATTACCGATAACGGAAGCCAAGGCTCGCAACAAGGCGGCAGCGGCATAGGCCGCCGCACAATGAAGCAACGCGCCGAGGCGGCAGGCGGTAAACTGACAGTTAACAGGCACGCAGGCGGTACGACGCTGAACGTTGTCGTACATAGGAAAGCATAAAGGCAAAACCACGGATTTCCGTTATTGCAGATATGGATGCATGGTATAACTTTGCCCCGATGAACGAGGCACAAAGATATTTATTGCAAGACAAGTCTGTCGCCGTTGTCGACGACCATGCGCTTATACTTGAAGGATTCAAGAGCTTGATGCAAGGCTGCGGCGTGGAGAACGTAGAGACATTCATCCGCGCTGCCGACCTGGTTAACGTACTGACGCACAGAAGATTCGATTTATACATCATCGACATCGGAATGCCCGACATCGACGGCTTCGAACTGATTGACATAATACGCTCGACACATGCCGACGCCCGCATAATAGTAAACACCATTCATGAGGAAATATGGCTGCTCAGGCGAATGCTGGACAAAGGCGTCAACGCCATAATGTTCAAGTCTACCGACTTTACACAGATGGTTGACGCCATGACTGCCGTCATGAACGGCGGACAATACTTCTGCCCGGGACTGAAAAAGAAGCTGTACGGCTGCCGCCAACATATAGAACATCCGTCAGAGCGTGAAATCGAAATCCTCAAAGCGCTCGCGGGAGGATTCACGTCGAAGGAGATTGCCTCACGACTGTTCATTTCAGAGAACACGGTAGAGACCCACCGTAAAAGCCTGTTCGCGAAACTTGGCGCACGCAACATGGCTGACCTCATCGTAAAAGCCATCACCCGTGGATATATCAGCGCACCTGAAATAATAAAAGACAATATCAAATAAAACGTTGGATATTGTCGGCGTATATTCGTATTTTTGCAAATTAAACAGTTTAAACCGCAAAAACATGAATACGGACATTACGACTTTCATATCAAAATACCGTGAAGCATTCGGCGAAAAGCCAGAACTGCCCATCGTTTTCTATTACAGCGATACCCCAGCCGGCACCAACGGCAAGACGGGAGGCTGTTTTTTCAAATGCCTGTACGCCGCAAGGGAAGGACAACCGATAAGCCTCAACGCCGAGACCATAGGCTGCGGGGGAGGCAAACTATACACCGGCTTTGCGCCCATGCCGCCACACGTGCCGTCATTCGTATCCGAAAAAGAGCGTTACAAGGCCTCACCCGCCGATGTTACGGAGTGCATTGACAAGCTCGACATAAGGCTTACGACAAGGAAATACCTGAACTTCGTACGCATAGACAAGGCCGAGAGCCTTGACATGATTGAGGGACTGCTATTCATTGTCACGCCGGACATACTATCAGGACTGGCCGCATGGGCTTTCTTTGACAACAATTCAGACAGCGCCGTATCGTGCCCGTTCGGCTCAGGCTGCTCATCGGTAGTGGCACAGGCCGTACGCGAGAACCGATTGGGCGGCCGACGGACTTTCATCGGCATGCTCGACCCATCGGCACGGCCGTACATCGGCGCCGACGAACTAAGTTTCGTGATACCCGCCGTGCGCCTTCCCGAGATGTTAGATACCATTGACCGATGCTGCCTGTCGGGCACTCACGGATGGACGAAAATTAAAGAAAGGATTAACGGACGGATGGAATAACCGCCGCCCGTTAATCCTACACTATTGATAAAAGCAGTCATTACACCGCCGGACACGTTGATACAGCGTCAGAAACTCTTTGCTTTTATCATCTTTCCGTCAACAACAAAGTCGGCGTTAGTCGGCGAATAATACACCGTGTACGGCTTAATGTCTGTCATGCTGCCTTCATCCACGCCGGAGTCAAGCACGACATTAAAGCCGTCGAGCTTTTTCGTGAACACCAGCCGGCAGCCGTCAACCTTTCCCTTGTATATTGTCGTGCCGTAATATCTCATCGAACCAGTGTTGACATTCACATGACTATGGGCTACCGACATGTAGACCACGTCACCCTTGCGCATGAAATCGACGCTGTGCAGCGTGCTATTGTCGTCGCTAACATACTGGCCGCTACGCCCGAAGGCCTCATCCGGTATGCGAGAAGCCTCACCTGAAAGCGGGTTTGCAAGTTCTCCGGACACGTATCCGGTAGTTCCGTCGGCAAGGCTGACCTTATACCAGCCCTTATCCAAACCCGCATAAGCAAACGTCATGCCCGCCTGCGCCTTCATTACGGGGGCGCCTGTAATGGGAGCGGTACGTATATTGACATCGCTCTTGATTATCTCAACAAACTTACAGGCCGACGACGGCGCGAACGTATATCCCTCGCCGAAAGCTATCGAGCCGTCGGCCGCGTTATACGTTACCGTCATGCTCTCCTTCTGTTCCGGCATACCGTACCTCAGACTGTAATACTTTACCTGAGCCTTGTTGCCCTGTATGGCCGTAACGTCGGTTATTATCCAATAATCAGACACAAAATCGTTCTCCACTTGCAAGTAACCGTAACTCTGACCCGTCTCGTCAGACAACTTGATTGACTTATCGTAAAGATTCATTTTCAGCTGTTCATACTGCTCGGCAGTGTTGTTTATCCACACACCTCGAAACGGATTGTCCGCATACACGGGGACAACACACGGCATAAAAGCCAGCAAGAACATAGTCGATAACAGCAGGGTTAATGTTCTCTTCATAACAATTGTTTTGCGAAACAAGCTCTTGCCTACCTTGCTCCACCGTGCGCAAGAGCTTTATAAACGCACGGCGGAAAGAGAATGCAAAAGTAAATATTTTTTATCAAACCGCGTATATGCCAAGGCGATAAAACGCCTCATAAGGCCGGAATTATACAATAATGTGTGCAGCACGGACAGCATGCCCTACAAAAGGTAACCTTTCACAATGCTATTGATGGCCTTTTACCTTGCGAAAAGGCACAAAACGCAAGGCAAAAGGCCATCAATCACGAAGCAGTTATTCCGCGATTACCATTCCTGCCTACGGTATTCGCTCGGCGACATGCCCACAGCCCTTTTGAACATGCGGTTGAAATGTTGCGAATACTGGTATCCCAGCTCGTATGCAATCTGGCTTACGGTCTTGTCAGAACCAATAAGTTTCTCCTTCGCCATCTCCATAACCTTGTCTTGTATGCATTCCTGCGCCGTCTTTCCCGTTTCTTTTCTCACGAGATCACCAAAATAGTTTGGCGACAAGCATACCTTGTCGGCAAAATACTTGACGGAGGGCAGTCCGTCCAACAAGGGCCTGTCGCTATGGTAATAATCGTCAAGCAGAGCTTCAAACCGCTCCATTACGCCCTTGTTGACATCCTTGCGGGTAGCGAACTGGCGGTTATAGAAGCGCATGCAGTAATCCAGCAACAGCTGTATAATACGTGCCATGATACGGTTCGTAAGCCTGTCAACAGGGCGCATCAGTTCCGTCTTAATCTTGTCGAGACAGTCGACGAATGTCGTTTTCTCCTGTCCTGACAAGTGAAGGGCCTCTGTCGAGTCGTAAGAGAAGAACGAATAGGTCCTCATCTCCCGCTCAAGCGGCGTACCCTTGATTATATCCGGATGGAACAGCAGCCCCCGGGCCGTCGGCTTCATGCCCTCAAGCATCTCCGTCTCGGCCACCTGGCCCGGTGCAAAACTTACCACCGTGCCCTCGCGGTAGTCGTATGGCAGGCGGCCATAGCGTATGTCGCCGCATTTAGTATCCTTCAGGAAGATGGCATAAACGCCATAATGTACGGTGAAGGATACGGGATGGCGCGTTGCATTGCGCAAGTCTATCACGCCCACAAGCGGATTCATCATTTCAAGCCCGAACAGGTTACAGTAGTCCTCAACAGTGTCCAATCTTATAATTTCGTCCATAATCTTCAACTATATAACGGCCAAATGAAAAACGCACGGCATGCAGACGCCGCCGGCAAGCCTTAAAGGCATTGCTTCATTGGCAAAGTTAATCATTTTATCCGTAAGCAGGACAAGAGCCGGACGCAAATCCGTAAATGCGTTACAAACGTCAGTAAGTCGGGTATCGTCACATGACTTTACTTGCACTAATTTTGCAACCGGAACAAGTAACGATACAGGCTGTAAGCCGCCACGACCGTACATAGCGAAGAATTTTTTACAGTATAACATTAAATAAAACAAAAAAGACATGATGACTATCACTAACATGAATTATGACCAGTACATCCCCACACACGTAATGTTCGGCACGGGGATGCTCGACAAGCTGGGCGAACAGCCTCTTCCGGGTAAGAAGGCGCTCATTGTAATATCCAACGGCAAGTCGACACGTGCCAACGGATACCTCGCCCGCACTGAAGAACAGCTGGCAAAGGCCGGCGTTGAGACCGTGGTGTTTGACGGAGTGGCACCCAATCCTACAGTTGCCAACGTCAACGCAGGTGCCGAGGCGGCACGCAAGAACGGCTGCGACTTCATCGTAGCACTGGGCGGCGGCAGCGTGATGGACTGCTCGAAAGCCATCGCCGTAATGGCAACCAACGACGGCGAGCTGTGGGATTACGTGACGATAGGCTCGGGCAAGGGACGCCCGATAACGTCAAGACCGCTGCCCATCGTGGCCATAACCACAACGGCAGGCACGGGTTCAGAGACCGACAACTCGGGAGTTATAACCAAGGAAGACACTTTCGAGAAGGCCTTTATCGGCGATGCGTCGTTGTTCCCGACACTTTCAATCGTAGACCCGGAGCTCACGCAAAGCGTACCTCCTGCCTTAACGGCATACCAGGGGTTTGATGCGCTCTTCCACAGCACCGAGGGTTACATCGCCCGTGGCGCCAACCTCATGAGCGACATGTACTCGCTGACAGCGATAGAGAACATCGCCAAATACCTGCCACGCGCCGTAAAAGACGGCAATGACCTTGAGGCGCGAACCCGTGTGGCATTCGGCAACACCCTGTCGGGCGGCGTAATGTGCCTCACACTGATAACGAGCGAGCACGCACTGGAGCACGCTCTCTCAGCATACCACCCCAACCTGCCCCACGGAGCGGGACTTATAATGATAAGCAGGGCCTATTACGAGTATTTCATCGAGCGCCACGCATGCGACGAACGCTTCATACACATGGCACAGGCTATGGGCATTAAGGACGCCAACAAGCCCGAAGACTTCCTTACTGCGCTTACCCGCCTGCAGGAAGAATGCGGTGTGGCCGACATGAAAATGTCTGACTACGGTATCCGTCCGGAAGAGTTCGAGACCCTTATGCGCAACACACGTGAGGTGATGGGTATTATGTTCACCAGCGACCGAGTGCAGATGAGCGACGAGGACATAATCGACATTTACAGGAAATCGTACAAATAAAAAGGTGCAAAATACAGAAACTAACAGCCCTTAAACACCGACAATGATGAAAAAACTATTTTTATACATGCTGATGTTGCTCATTGGAGTAACTACTTCGGCCTGCAGCAGCGACTCGGACACTGTGCCCGAGCCGCCCGTAGAAGAGGAAGAAGGCGGCAGTACGGGAACTGTCGGGAGCTTCAAGGTGAACATCATCGTGGGCAACAGCACAATTACAGCCACCATGGAGGACAATGGAGCCGCGCACGACTTCATGTCACGGCTGCCGCTTGAAGTGACATTAGAGGACTACAACAACGGAACGGAAAAGATATTCTACCCCGAACCGGCACTGAGTCTTGACGACACGCCGCGCGGATGCGCCCCCGTGCCGGGCGACATCACCATCTACGAGCCGTGGGGCAACGTGGCGATATTCTGCAGGGAATGGTCGGAAAGCGGCTCGCTGATAAAAATCGGGCACATCGACGGCGACGGTATCAATGCCCTTATTGGCACAGACGACGTGCGGGTAAGGTTTGAACGGCCATAAACCGTAACGTAGCGGAAATACTGAATTTACCCGAACATGAAAAAGAGAAGTATCTTCTTAAAGCCGCTGGCACTGCTGTTCGCCGTCATAGCGACAACAATGACAGCCTGCGGACAGTCAAAACAGAACGACACAAGCAATAACCCAAAGAACATGGAAACAACTAAAATCAAGCTGACGGTAACGGGCGGACGCACGTTTACCGCCACACTGGCCGACAACTCTTCGGCCGAAGCGCTGAGAGAACTCATCATGAAAGGCGACCTCACGATTGAGATGGAGGACTACGCAAGCATGGAAAAGGTGGGACCGATAGGCACTTCGCTGCCACGAAACGACCGACCAACCACAACGTCGGCCGGCGACATCATCCTGTACCAGGGCAAATACCTCGTGATTTACTATGATAAGAACTCGTGGAACTTCACCCGCCTGGGCCGCATCGACAACGCCACAGCAGACGAACTGAAGCAGGCCTTGGGCAGCGGCGACGTTACCGTGACGCTATCGGCGGAATAGCCGTTATGCGAAAGACGGCAAATCGCCTTGCGAAAGGTGGCCTTTCGGCCGCCAAAAGACCGTCTTTTACAAGCCGAAAGGCCACCTTTTAGAGCGCTGTTTACAACTCGTTGACTTACAACAAGTTACGACACGGATAAGAATAAGCCTTATAACACACTCCGAATAGCGGAATAATGCCGCCGTAAAACATATCAAGGGACTATCAAAAGAAAGAAATATGAAGACAAGAACATTGGGTAAACAAGGCCTGGAGGTATCGGCCGTAGGTCTTGGCTGCATGGGATTCACCCAAAGCTATCCGCCCTACCCCGACAAAAACGAGGCCATAAAAGTGATACGCGAGGCCGTAGACCTTGGCGTTACGCTTTTCGACACGGCAGAAGTGTACAGCTTTTTCAAGAACGAAGCACTCGTAGGCGAGGCTCTCGAACCCGTGCGCGACAGGGTTGTCATAGCCACCAAGTTCGGCTATGACCTCAACCATGACTTCGACCTTGGCGGCACGGCGCGCCCCGTCAGCCTGTCAAGCAAGCCGGAGACCATCCGCCACGCCGTGGAAGGCTCGCTGCGACGCCTGCGTACCGACCACATAGACCTGTACTACCAACACCGTGTTGACCCGGACACGCCTATTGAAATAGTGGCCGACACCGTAGCGTCGCTCATCAGGGAGGGCAAGGTGCTGCACTGGGGACTGTCCGAGGCCGCACCGGCCACCGTCAGGCGTGCCCACGCGGTATGTCCGCTTACGGCAGTACAGAGCGAATACTCACTATGGTACCGCCAGCCGGAACAGGAACTGCTGCCTACGCTCGAAGAGCTCGGCATTGGATTCGTGCCGTTCAGCCCTTTGGGCAAGGCCATGTTGACGGGACGCTTTAACCGCGACACGAAGTTTGACAAGACCGACTTCCGCTCGGCAATACCCCGATTCAGCCCTGACAACCTGCAACACAACGTTGCGCTCGTTGAGTATGTAGAGCAAATAGCCACGCAGAAGCACACTACGCCGGCACGCATAGCGATAGGATGGCTGCTGGCACAGAGGCCATGGATAGTGCCCATACCAGGAACGAAGCGCATAGAAAGGGTAAAGGAGAACATCAGAGGTGCCGACATAACGTTTACCGACGACGAGCTGGCCGACATACGCCGCCATCTTGACGGCATAGAGATAACCGGCGCACGCTATCCAGAGGACCAGGAGGCGCTTACTAACAAGTAAACGGCTGACTGTTCTGACAAGAACGAAAGTTGTATAAAAGGCAAAAGAGGAAAAGACATGAAAGGACTGATACGACTGGCCGTGGCGGTTGCCATGCTTGCGCCGGGCATTGCAGCGCCTGCGCAAAGGGCGGTTGACGTGCATTCGCACATCATCACTGAGGAATACACAGCGCTGTTACGGCGCCACGGGGCAGAACTTGAGGAGACTTTTCCGCTGCCTGCATGGAGCGCAGAGACCCACGTAGCTTTCATGGACAAGGCAGGGATAGAATGCGCGGTGCTTACCATGCCCGCTCCGCAGCCTTATTACGGCGACAGCCACGAGAGCGCTGAGTGCGTACGCAAGGTTAACGAGGAGGCGGCAAGGGTAAAAGCAAGATTCACGGGGCGCTTCAAGTTCTGCGCATCGTTGCCACTGCCCGACGTCGACGCCGCCATTCGCGAGGCCATATACGCCCTCGACACGCTGAAGGCGGACGGCATAAGGATGGCAACGAACAGCCGTGGACTATACCTCGGCGACGAGAAACTGGACACGCTGATGTCAGTGCTCAGCAAGCGAGGCGCCGTCGTGATAATACATCCCCACCGCCCAACGCCCTATAACGAAAGTACAACGGCCACGACGCCGCTCGCCATATACGAATATCCGGCCGAGACGACACGCGCAGTGGTCAACATGATAGCACGTAACGTGCTCGTGCGTTATCCAGGAGTAAAGGTTGTGGTGCCCCATTGCGGCTCGTTCCTGCCATTGGCGCTGCCCCGCATGAAGGCCATCCACCCCGCAATGCAGGCCCAGGGGTATATGCAGCCAATAGACTGGGAGGCTAACCTCAGGCAGTTGTACTACGACCTGGTGGGCAACCCGACGCAAGAGGTAGTACGAACCATGCTGACCGTGACCACGCCCGACCACATTCTATACGGCTCGGACTATCCCTACCTGCCCGACAACGTGCTTCAAGACAACCTGAAAAGACTGAAATACATGCTGGAAAGCGACGGCATACTGTCACGATACGCCGATGACATGCTTCGGAACAATGCCGAAAAACTGTTCAACGGCAGCATTGACGACAACCGTAAATAGCGCAACGAAGGCTGAACCAAAATCAACGGCTATACAAAAGACGGCAAATCGCCATGCGAAAGGCGGCCTTTTGGCGGCTAAAAGACGGTCTTTTACAAGCCAAAAGGCCACCTTTTAGAGCATTGTTTACAACCCATTGATTTACAACATATTACAATACAGCCTGGAATCAGGCGTCGCTATACATTCATTAAGCGTAAAAACATAAAACATAACATCATGAAAAAGAACATCGGAAACGTGTTGGCCCTCTATCCCACGCCGGCAGTTGTAGTCGGCACGGAGGTCAACGGAAAAGTAAACTGGCTGCTCGTGGCCCACGTAGGCATAATCGGGCACGACCGTATCATGCTGAGCATGCACAAAGCCCACTACACCAACCAAGGCGTTAAAGCCACGGGGCGGGTGTCAGTGAACATCGTCAACGAGGCAATGCTCGAACGCGCAGACTACACTGGCTGCGTAAGCGGGGCAAAGACGGACAAGTCCGGCGTGTTCGACTACCATACCGGAGAGGGCGGAACGCCCATAATCGACGAATCGCCGCTGACGATGGAATGCGAGGTTGTAGACAACTATGAAACTGATACGTTCGACAACTTCATCTGCAAGATTACCGCCACCTATGCCGACGAGAGCGTATTGAACGACAAGGGCAAGCCCGACTACGGCAAGCTGAAGCCCGTACTGTTTGACATGCCGGGCTATACATACCTGCGTACGGGCGACGTGATATGCAAATGCACTTCTCTTGGCAAGAAACTGAAGCCATAATGATTATGGAACGACGCGAATTTATCAAGAAATCACTTATCGCGGCGACAGGCACAGTGCTGCTTGGCAGCAGCCTCGTACGGGCAATAAGTAACAAAACAGACTACAACAATATAATGAAAATAGTGGTATTGACGGGAAGTCCGAGGCGTAACGGCAACTCGGCTTACCTTGCGGAACAATTCATAAAGGGCGCGAAAGAGCGCGGACACGAGGTTTTCCGCTTTGATTGCGCCTTCAGGCATGTGGCTCCGTGCCGCGCCTGCAACAGCTGCGGGATGGACGGACCATGCGTGATAAAGGATGATTTCGACGAATTACGTCCCCATCTGATTGAAGCCGACATGGTTGTGTTCGCCACGCCGATGTATTATTTCGGCATATCGGCGCAGATGAAGAGCGTAATCGACCGCTTCTACGCCATAAACGGGCAAGTAAAGGGCAGCCCGAAGAAGGCCGCCCTGCTGATGACATACGCCGACACGGCGAAGAAAGAGGCAGAACCAATACTCTCACATTACCGTACACTGACCGAATATCTCGGCTGGACAAGCGTGGGCGAGGTCATCGCTCCGGGCGTATGGACGGCAGGCTCTGTTAAATCTACCGGCTACGCCGACGAAGCCTACCGCCTTGGTAAAAGTATCTGACGGCATAACAACACAACACTCCAACCATGAACAAATATATTATCACGGTATTAACCGCGCTGCTGACGGCGCTCGCGCTGCCCGGCAACGCGCAAACGGGCACGCAAACGGACAGAACCGAGACATGCAGGCAGAACTACCGGACGCTGTTCGGCGGTGAGGCTCTAACCGGAGAGGGTACTGACCCCGAGCTGATGGCCATGCTGCAGAAACTCATCTTTGGCGAAGTGTTCGCCACGGGCAATCTTACCATCGCCCAACGTGAGCTGATAACCTGCACGGTTCTGGCCACAATGCAGACTCTTCCGCAACTGAAAGCGCACGCCGTAGCCGCCCTCAACGTTGGCGTAAAGCCCGTAGAGCTGCGTGAGGCGATGTATCTCACGGCGCCGTTCATAGGTTTTCCAAAAACGCTTAACGCAGTGGGCACGGTCAACGAGGTATTAACCGAGCGTGGAATAAGCCTTCCGCTCGAAGCACAGGCCACCGTTACCGACGCCGACCGCCACAAACGGGGCAAGGAAATACAGGACTCACTGTACAGCGGAGGCATTTCAGCCGTCATGGACGGGGTGCCCGGAGGACTCGGACGTGATGTTGAAAGATTCCTGACAGGATATTTCTTCGGCGAAACGTACACCCGTGGCGGGCTCGACCTAAAGACACGGGAGCTTCTTGGGTATTGCGTTCTCGCCACAATCGGCGCCGACAGCCAGCTAAGTTCGCACTACCACGGCAACATCAAGGCGGGCAACACGCCCGAAACGGTAGCCTCAGCA
>OHXU01000456.1_pt1 | contig 13090 bp, 6 predicted proteins | sample 1580091 | NCBI WGS metagenome assembly OHXU01 (sample SAMEA3882529, study PRJEB24775) | human gut metagenome | biome: human-associated habitat; feature: intestine environment; material: feces | place: Netherlands | collected 2009/2010 | reverse complement strand
CCGGATGAGATCCGCCACACCGACGACATGACGTTCCCGCAGGTCTGTGACAGTCTGATCCGTATGGGTCTTCGTCGAGCGGGCATTGCATGCTAATCGAGGACGCGGTTTCGTCAGGAACGCCGCAGTTTGTCATCGACTCCTATGCCACGCTTGCCGAACGCGCCAAAACGCAGTCCTTCGGCCTTATCGAGGAAGATGTGATTGTCCTCGATACCGAGACCACGGGTCTTTCGGTGCAGGACAACGAGCTGATCGAGATCTCGGCGGCCCGTCTTTCGGGCCGCGAGATCGTCGACCGCTTCGATACCTTCGTGCATCCCAAGCAGCTAATTCCCGCCGAGATTACCGAGCTCACGAGCATTACAAATGCCGATGTGGCAGATGCCCCGTCGGCCGTTGAGGCCGTCGCCGCCCTCGCCGATTTTGTCGGTGGTTGCCCGGTGATTGCACATAACGCCACGTTCGACCGCTCGTTTATCGAGTCGGTCAAAGGCGGCGTCAACGTGAGCGATATTTGGATCGATTCGCTGGCGCTGTCGCGCATCGCGCTACCGCGCCTGGCCTCGCACAAGCTGTCTTTTATGGCCGATCTGTTTGGCTGTGACTCGGTATCACACCGTGCCAATGCCGACGTCGACGCCCTGTGTGGCGTATGGCGCGTGTTGCTTGTGGCACTCACCGACTTGCCCCAGGGCCTCATGGCGCGCCTAGCCGACATGCATCCGGACGTGCCTTGGTCCTATCGTCCTATCTTCTCATTCTTGGCAGGGCAGAACCCTGGTTCTATCTTCTCTCTCAGCGCCGCTCGTGCTGACGTTCTCAAGGCCGATCGCGCCGACGATCGGGTGGACGCCGACGAACTACCGGTCCTCAAGATGCCGAGTCGTGAGGAGATTGAGGCAGACTATGCGCCGGGTGGCCTGGTCAATCGCATGTATCCCACTTACGAGCCGCGTGATGAGCAGATCGCGATGGCGCTCGAGGTCCGCGATGCGCTGGTCACGGGCACTCATCGTGTAATTGAGGCGGGCACAGGCGTCGGCAAATCGATGGCCTATCTGGTGCCTTTTGCCGAGGCAGCACGCCGTAACAACATCACGGTTGGTATTGCGACCAAATCGAACAATCTAGCCGACCAGCTCATGTACCATGAGCTTCCAAAACTTGCCGAGCAACTGGAAGGTGGTCTGTCATTTTGCGCTCTCAAGGGGTATGACCACTATCCGTGCCTGCGCAAGCTCGAGCGCATGAGCCGCGGCCAGGTCGAGATTACCACCAAGCGCGATCCGGCGGACACGCTCACGGCGGTCGCGGTCATTATGGCGTACGTCTGCCAATCAGCCGATGGCGACCTCGACTCGCTCGGCATTCGGTGGCGCAGCGTCAACCGCCCCGACTTTACAACGGCCTCGCGCGAGTGTGCTCGTCGCCTCTGCCCGTTTTTCCCTGATAAATGTTTGGTCCACGGCGCTCGCCGTCGTGCGGCGCATGCCGATGTGGTGGTCACCAACCATTCCCTGCTGTTCCGCAATGTTGCGGCCGAGGGCAGGATTTTGCCTCCGATTCGTCATTGGGTAATCGACGAGGCTCATTCTATCGAGCGCGAGGCGCGCCGTCAGTGGGCGCGCGTGGTGTCGGCGGACGAATCACGCGTTCTGTTTGAGCGCCTGGGTGGCTCGAGCACCGGTGCGCTAAGCCAGATCTCCCGTGATTTGGCAACCTCTGAGGGCTCTACGCTCTATCTGGGCCTTACTGCCAAGGCGACGTCGACGGTTGCGCGCGCGAGCATGGCAATCGCCGACGTGTTCGATGGCGTTCGCGAGCTCGGCCGCCGTGCCCGTGGGGGTTATGACAATGCCAATCTATGGATTGGCCCCGAGCTGCGCGAATCTGACGACTGGCATGATTTCTTACCGTCGGCCTACACTGCCATCGACGCATTGGAACAAGCTGACAAGAGCGTCGACGCGCTGGTGCAAGCCGCCGCCGCCGACAAGCCCGAGGTTGTTGTCGACTTGGGTGATATCTCGCGCCGCCTGCACGAGCTGGCCGAGAACCTCAAACTCATCATTGATGGCGCCGATGAACACTACGTGTATTCGCTGCAGGTCAATCGCAGGTTGCGTGCCGGTGGAGAGTCAATGACCGCAGAGCGCATCGACATTGGCGAGGCCTTGGCAACCGAGTGGCTGCCCGAGGTTCACACGGCTATCTTTGCCTCGGCGACCATGACGGTGTCCAAAAGCTTTGAACACTTTAACCACGCGGTTGGCCTCGATCGCATCGGTGCTTCAACATCCTCATCGCTGCACTTGGACTCGAGCTACGACTTCGATTCGAACATGGCTGTAGTCGTTGCGGGCGATATCCCCGATCCGCGCGATCGTGAGAGCTATCTTGCGGCGCTCGAGCGCGTGCTGGTCGATGCCCATCTTGCCATGGGCGGATCGGTGCTTACGCTGTTCACCAATCGGCGCGACATGGAAGACCTGTACGCCCGCGTTGAGCCCAAGATGGCCCGTGCGGGTCTGGAACTCAACTGCCAGCAGCGCAACTCATCTCCTCGTCGCCTGCGCGACCGGTTTATCAACGAGCCGACCTCGTCGCTTTTTGCGCTTAAGGCCTTCTGGGAGGGATTCGACGCCAGCGGCGAGACGCTGCGCTGCGTCATCATCCCCAAGCTGCCGTTCTCGAGTCCCACGGACCCGCTCTCGTGCGAGCGCAACTTGCGCGAAGACCGCGCTTGGGCGCGCTATTCGCTGCCCGAGGCGGTGCTCGAGGTCAAGCAGGCAGCCGGTCGCCTCATTCGCTCATCGACCGATTGTGGCGTACTCATCTTGGCCGACCCGCGCCTGGTGACGAAGGGCTACGGAAAGAAGTTCTTAACGTCGCTGCCCACGAGCTCCTACCAGCGCATCGAATCGGCGCAGATCGGGCACTATCTGCAACTGTGGCGTGCGCGCCACGAGCGGCGGCGCTAAAGCGGACAGACGAGGGTTTTTGCCATATCGCACAGACGCTTTGACAGGGCGGGGTCATCCAAGATGCGGATGGCTCCGCCCGCTGCGATTATCTGGCTCAGTAGCCAACGCTCGGAGCCGTAATGCACGGTTACCGTTGCCATGTCTGCCCCGCTGCGCTCGATTAGGGTGATGCCGGCCCAGTCCAGATGCTCCGCCATATCGAATGGCATCAAGAGCTTTGCGCTACGCTGCGTCCGGGCAAGGGAATCGTGGAGGGATGCGACGTCCGGTGCGTGAGGCACGACGGAGTCTTCCGTCAAGGCGAGTCCCTCGATTTTATCCATGCGATAGGTGCGCTGCTCATCGACTGTGATGTCCCAGGCAATCAGGTATGTTTGGTCGCCGTTTGCCGTAATGCGCAAGGGGTCGACCAGACGATCGCGTGGCCGTGCATCGTCCATCGAGCGATACGAGATGCGGCAGCGAACGCCGTCCTGAATGGCGCAGCTCAGCTGCTGCCAGTGCGACCCGTGGTTGACGGTGTCAAAGACGCGCTGGTTATAGCCGAGCTCTTCGGGCAGAAGGGCATGTCGAATCCGAGCTGCCGTCTGCGGCTCGATCCCCAACGATTCAAGTTCGTGGTTGAGCACAGCGCCCTCGGCGGCACTCAGGCGCAGCGGTAGCACACGACCGGCGTCACCGGTGAGGACCACACGCTCGCCGCGGCATTCGCAGATGATGCGCGCGCCCGATTCTCGGTCCGCGAGCGTCGAGATGATCTCGAGAATCTCGTCGAGCGACACCCCCGTGATGTCAAGGCGATTGCAAATCTCGGTTCGTGTCATGCCGCTCTCGCCGGCGGCGTAGAGGGCCTCCATGATGTCGATGGCGCGCGAGAGTCTCTGCTCGCTGGTGAGTTTACGCACGGGCATGCTCGTGCACCGTCCTTTCAATGAGGTGGTTCCATGCCTGCTTGAGCGATTTGGGGGCCATGGGCCTCATGCCGTCCATGGCGTGGGCCATGCAAAATGAGGCGGCGGCTTCAAGATCGCGCACGTCAACGGTCCAGGTCCATCCCGCATCGGTGTGTGCGAGCTCACCTCGCCCGCGCGTGAGGCCGTTGATCATATCGATCTGCGTCTGAGGGGCGAACGAGAACGTGGCTGCAACGGGCGGTCGGTCGGCAAAATCGAATTCAAAGAACAGATAGTCGTTGAGATTGAAGTCCGCGGGGATGACGTAGGCCTTCGAAGGACGCCAAGCGCGAACGATACGGTCGCAGCGGAATGTCCTGATGCCGTCGGTAACATTGTCGAGGCCGCAGAAGTACGCCACGCCCTCGCGCTCGAACATGCCGTAGACGCAGACGGTACGTTCTTTCTGCTCGCCGCGTTCGTTCTGATATAAAAATCGCAGCGCGCATCGCTCGGCAAAGGCGCTCCATACCGCATCGACGGTGGGAGAGCGGCGGATCGGTGCTTCGTCCACCGCAGACATGCCGGTGAGGTAGGCAATTTTGGAGCGAATGTCGGCAAGCGGTGCGGCAAAAGTGGATGAGCCGGCCGCTAGTGTCTGGTCGATGGCGTTGAGCAGGATATCGGCGTCGTCTGCGGTGATGAGGCCGCCTGCCGCAAACGTGTGCTCGCGGTCGATTGTCCACGAGCTTTCCTCGGTCTCCTGCGCGCCGGCGGGGCGAACCTCCTTGATTAAGATGCCATGCTCGAGCAGTTTGTCACGATCGCGCCGAAACTTGCGCTTATCCGAGTCGATATTGCCCGAGCCATATCCCAGGTCGGAATCCAAGACGATCTGCTCGGTCATCAGCGGTTCGGGGGAGCTGTTGAGCACAAAGAAAAGATTGAGGATGCGCTGAGCCGTTTTATCGAAACTGGGCTCCAAATTTCCCTTTTTAATTGTCTCGGTCGTGTCGCTTGCCGTCATAGAGTCCTCGCATGAGAAGGTGGTTTGCTGTCATGATTTTAGTCCGATATGGAGATTAGGCTATATCCTTGTCCGCTCGGGGCGTTAAGATGGGCCGAATTCGGTCGTTTGCGCTCGCTCGGGGTATACTTTCGACTATATACGGTTCTAATGTGCATGCATTGGGCCTATTTGTCGGATTATGGATGTGGAGCGCACATGGCGAACACCCAGAACTATATTAACCACCTGCTGCAGAACACCGGCATTACGCCGGCATGCAGCGAAGAAGAGCGCTTGGCTGCCGAGGATATCGCTCAGATCTTCCGCAACCACGGCTTTGACCCCGAGGTTCAGGAGTTCAATGCCCCGGCGCCCAGTAGGTTGGCATTTGCCGTTACCGGTATTCTTGCGTTTGCCGGTGCCCTGCTGATGGGCATCGGCGGCGGTATCGGCTTGGTCGGCACCTTGCTGGCCATTGTCGGCGCCGTTCTTTACGTGCTCGAGCGCACGGGCCACCCCGTGGTTTCGCGCCTGGGCAAGACGGGCGTGAGCCAAAATGTCATCGCCTACCACAAAGCCTCGGGCCCGCTCGCGTCTCCGCGCAACCGCCCGGTGGTCGTTGTCGCACACTACGACTCTCCCCGTGCTGAGCTGCTCGCCCGCGAGCCCTATGCTTCGTATCGTGCGCTCATCGCCAAGCTGTTGCCTGTTGCCACGGTTGCCCCTGCTGCCGTTGCCATCCTGCGCATCCTGCCGCTCCCCGGCGCGCTCAAGGTTCTGCTGTGGATTGTCGCGATCCTCGCTTCCCTCGTTGCACTTGCCAACGCGGCAAACATCATCTCTAACCGCCACATTCTTCCCTATACGTCCGGCGCGGTGTGCAACAAGTCTTCTGTCGCCGCTATGCTCGGCGTTATGGACAACGTTGCTCCCTTCCAGGGCGAAAACGAGTTTCCCGACGATGTTCCGTTCGATACCTATTTTGGGGAGCAGAAGCGTCGTGCCGAGGAAATGGCGCGCGCAGCGGCGGAATATGCCGCGGCCCAGCAGCAAAACGACTACGGCAACACTATCGAGTATGAAGAGCCTACCTACGCCGAGGACGAATTCGGTCAGCTGATTGCTCCCGACGCTCAGACCGAGCCCGAACAGGGTGAGGCTTTCGACGAGCAGATCGAGGGCTTTGAGGGTGCATCTGCCGACGAGACGCTGATCGGCGCTATCGTGCCCGAGGATCAGAATCAGGCTGTCCAGGCCGAAGAGTTCAATGACGAGGTTCCCGCTGCCGAGTCGGCGGAGGAACCTGCCGCGGTCGAGCCCGAGCCCAAGCTCTATCGCAACGCCGCCGGCAACATCCGCTTTGGTTCGGATGCCATCCGTGCGCTCGGAATGCTTCCCGAGTCCTGCACGCTCGATTACGAGGAGGGCGAGGAGCCAACGTTTGAGCCCGAGCCTGCCCCCGTTGTCACTGCGGATGATGAGTCTGCCGCGGTTACCGCTGCCGAGCCCGAGGCGGTGTCCGCGATCGATCCCGCGGCAGGACTGGACATTTTGGCTCCCGCCGCGCCGGCGCAAGACGTTGCGGACGAGTCTGACGACGATTACGTTGAACAACCGAGGCGCGTGTCTTACGAGAGCGATACTGATTTCTCGGCCGAGATTCCCGCGGCAACGCCCCATGCCGATATTGCATCTGCGTTCTCGTCGATTGGCGCCAGCGCTTCCAACTTCTTTAAGGGTGCGCTTGCAAAGGGCAAGAAATTTGTCGACGATTTCGAGGAGAAGCGCGCTGCCGCACGCGAGGCTGCCGAGCAGGAGGCTATCGCTCAGCAGCAGGCAGCCGAGGCGGCACGTGAGCACGCGGCGCAAGAGTTCGAGCAGAACGAGGCTATGCAGTCCGCGCCCGTCGACGCCGCCGAAGCTACAACGTCCTTTGAGTCCCAGCAACCGGCGTCCGCGGATGTTGTTGAGGCGACGACGTCTTTCGAGGCTCAGCAGCACGTCGATAGCACCATGTCGTTTGATGCCGCGCAGTTCGATTCCACGATAACGTTTGAAAAGCAGGGCACCGCGATTGCCGAGCCCCTTCCTGTTTCCGATGAGCAGGGCGACGCGGCAGACGATGACGAGCCTATTGATGCTGCCGAAATCCAAGATGCCGCCGGGGACGAGTCCGTTGAGGCCAACTCTGACGAAGAGCAATACGTGGCAGCCGATCAAGGTGATTCGACCGAGGTCGAGCAGGAGGAAGTGCCTGCGGTTTCCGAGACTCCCGAGACGGATGAGTCGAGGCCTTACTCCACGCAGATTTTCACCATGCCAACGCCGAGTGGTTCCGGTGCCACGGTTGCCAATGTCGCTCCCACCCAGGACGAAACGGTCGATTCCCTTATGGCCCAGATTTCCTCCCAGGCATCGCCGCGTCCGCAGATGAATGTTCCCGATCCGGCGTCGGCACCGTCGCCTGCACCTTCCTCGTCTCCGCTGGCTTCGGTCCCCGATCCGTCGCTTCCGTCCATGAAGCAGGCAAACGTTGCGTCTCGCACGTCGCTGTTCGACCTTCCCGATCCCTCTGCCCAGGTCAACGACCCCTTTGCTACCGCCCAAGGTCCCGAACCCACATCGGCACCCGTTGCGCCTCCTATGTCCGTTGCGTCGGGCGCGCAGCCGATCGAGACCATTTCGGCTCCCGCCCCGGCGGCACCCAAGTCTCGTAAGCGCGGCCTGGGTGGCCTGTTCGGTCGTAAAAAGAAAAACGAGCAGGACAGCATGAGTGACTGGCTGGGCGTCGAAGACGATTACGATGCCAAGAAATCCGGTCGCGGTATCGGTTCGTGGGATAACTTCGAGGACGATAACGATGGCTGGAAGGGCGGCGCTACGTCTTCCGATGGCGCTTCTTCCGAAGGTATGCTCTCGGCTGTCGCCTCTATGGGCGATGATGAGCTGCTCGGTCACGATATCTGGTTTGTGGCAACGGGTGCCTCGGATTGTGATGGCGCCGGCATGAAGGCCTTCTTGGCTTCGCATCGCGATAAGCTCCGCGGCGTATTCTTTATCAATCTTGAATCCGTCGGCGCCGGTAGGCTTTCGGTTGTGACGGTCGAGGGCGAACAACAACTGCTCAAGGGCGATCGCCGCATCATGAACCTGGTCAGCAAGGTCTGCAAGTCGTTCCATGTCGATTGTGGCGCGCTCGAGATGCCCTATGCCAAGACCGATGCCTATGCCGCGCTCGAGGCGAGCCGCCGAGCCCTTACCATCGCCGGCGTGGACGGCACGCGTCTGGCTTGCGCTCGTACCGAGGACGACCTGCCCCACAATGTCAACCCGACGAACATTGCTACGGTATCCGAGGTCGTGACCGAGGTTATCCGCCGTTCGTAGACGGAGCTCTAAGGAGTCAACGTGTTTTCGTATATTAAGCGCCATTGGCCTGTCTACGTGATTTTGACCTTGATTGCCATTGCGTTAGGATTTGGGGCTGCCTACATCGTGGGCGCAAAGGGCTCGACCCCCGCCTCCGCAATCAGCGAAGAGGTGGAGCAAGAACAGAGTACGGGTGCCGATGGGATTCCTGAGTCCGAGCAAGCAATCGTTGATGGTGGATCTTCGTCTGCAGAGTAGATACGGCGATTTACATGATTGAAAGCGGGCGAGCCAGGGGACTGTCTCGCCCGCTTTTTCATCGCGCTAGCGCTTCTTTGGGATCGACCTAAGGCGAGCGAACCATAGGGCTGCGGCACCCGAGGTCAGGAGCGCGGTGATGCAAGCGGCGATGGGAACTGATCCTGTTGCCGGTAGGTCCTGCGGTAGGGTACAGCGTTGAATGACACGGTCCTCGTCATGTGACTCAAGTTTATCGCCGCCGCCGTTGCGGCAAAGATCGACGCGCGCGCTGTTGGCAAGTGCGGTTTGGGGCGTATAGGACGACGTTGCCTGCATGTGCACGACTGCGCCCCGAGCGTCTGTGCCAAGGATTGCTTTGGCATCGTCAAGGTCGTCGTGCTCATCTTTGAGATCATCGCGGGTCCAAGAATCCGCATCGCTTCGAGTCGTAAAGTCGGCGGCTACCGCACCGTATTCAATTCGAATGCCCGTTACGACGGTATTGGACGCAAGGTCGAGTTCTTTCGCCTCGAGTGTGGTGGATTCCGTGGTCGAGACATCCGCCTTCCAGAGGTGCCAGCCGTCGTAATCGACGAGGCGGCAATCCTCACCCAGACTTTCCCTTACTTCGTCGGACTCAAGCCAAGGATTTTCGTGCCCATCGTCAAGTGTCGCGTTTGCCGGCTCATCGACGTCTGTCGAGTCCAACGGCGTCGTGCGATACCACACGTTGCACAGACCGTTGAGGTCGCCGATGGCGACGGGGGTTTCGATTGAGACGAATCTCGCTGTATCGTTCTCGGCACACTCAAGATCATCGGTAATTGTGAACTCATCAACCCAGGTAGCTGAATCGTTTCGAGCGTCGATGGTATAGGAGAAAAGTCCATCCGTATTGGTTTGCGTCGCGGCGCGATTTTTACCATCGCCGTTGGCCAACAGACCCTTCCCGATAGGTTGGACAAGCTCCTGACGCTTGTCGACCTGTCCTTTGATCTCGATGGGCGTATCCTTCATCGCGACGGATTGGACTTCTCCCGTATCCTTTATTTCAAACGTTATCTCCTCGGCAAGGTCATAGGTCCGCGGAGACATCATTTCGCGCAACGAGTAGGTGCCGGGTGCAAGATGTTCGACGCGGTGTGGCTTGTCGGATGAGGTCCAGGAGTCTATTTCGGTTTTATCGGGACCATATAAGGTGAGCTGTGCGCCTTCCACTTCCTGCTCACCGCTTGCATCGACCTTGGAGATATCAACCTTGGTGTAATCGTCGGATACGTTAAGCCGTGCTTCTACAACGGGTGTTTTCTGGTCGGCATAAGTAAGGTCGACAATATGGGTTGTCTGATCGAGCAAGAAGCCTGCCGGCGCTTGAGTCTCGACAACCTCGTAGCGTGCGGTGCCAGATCCCAGTGGGAGGTTGTCCGCGCGTGCTTCTCCAGTTTCATCCGTCGTGACGGTAGCGACAGTCTCACCGTCGAGCGCGGCAATGCTACCGTCGGGGCGCACGATATCACCCGAGGCACGGATCTCAAAGACGGCGCCCGCGAGGCTGCTGCCGTCTATGGCATCGGTTTTAACGATCCTGATGTTTCCGGTCGCGGCGTGGTCATAATACGAGGCGATTGCAACGGGCGTTAGGTTCATGTCGGCGGGTATGTTTACCTCGATCTCTTCGCCGACAAGATAGGGCTCTTTGGCCGAGGTTTCGCGTACATAATAGGTGCCCGGCACGAGCGATTCGGGCAGTGTGACGGTCCCGGTCGCGTCAGTCGTAAAGGTGTCCATTACGTTATGTGCTGGATACCAGCAAGTTTGTGAGACAGGTTCGTGATTGCTGTCGAGGAGTTGGAAGGTGAATCCGGCTAGTGGAACAGAAGCGCCTGTTTGGGCATCGCGTTTTACAATCTGGAGATGCGTCGACAGCGCGTGGTTGTCCACGATATATTGAAGCTCGGCGCCGTCGGAAATCTGATTTGCCCCGACGGTCCATTCCCCTGCACGTTTAAAACCCTCGGGGACGGTTTCCGGAACCTCACGAACCGTGTAGCCGGCACGGTCGTATGGGACGGCTCCGTGGACACCGGCGGGTCGCTTGCCTGTGCCGAACCATGCTTCGGGCTGATCTTCGGTGGAGGCAAAGCCATAGATGTTTGTGGTCAGTGTGCCAACAACCTGCTGAGAGCTGTTGCTGACAACCTCAAAGACAACACCACCCGCCGGCTGCTCCAGGCCGGATTGGTCGCTATTGCCGTAATCCTTGAATTTGGAAATCTCAAGGTTAAACGCAATGGGGATATCGGAAACGCGAGATTCGATCTCGACCACGCCTGAATCGCCGAGCTGGTCGGCTCCAACGGTATAGGTCCAGCTGTCGTTGGATGGCAGGTAGCCCTCGGGGGCTTTTGATTCGTAGATGGTAAAGGTTCCTAAGGGGACATCGGCGAGGGTGGCCCGACCGCTTTCGTCGGTCGTGAGGATTTGTGCCCATCCAGGGGTTGATTGCGACACACACGTGAACTCTGCTCCTGCGAGCGAAGCTCCCACCTGGTGGCCGGCATTCGTCGCGGCATCGAGTTTTACGATACGCAGGTTGATGGTGCCGGGCTGTTCATCAATGGCGACCTGTCCACCGTCATTCCCCGTGGTAAAGGCGATGCGATCACGACGGGGGACATAGCCGGACGGCGCCTTCGTTTCAACTAGGTAGTATGCCGTGTTGGGCAGAAGTGTTGCTTGCGCTCGACCGTTGCTGTCCATCTTGATGGTGCCGACACGCGCGCCGCTGGCGCTCTCAAAAATATCGAATGTTGCCCCGGTAAACTGATAGGTATTGTTTCCGCTGGTAATAACGGTGTTAGCAGACTGCTTTTGGAAGGAAACAGAGACCGCCGGCAGTACATAGAGCATGTCTTGACGTTTGCTGCCGCCCGATACGGCCCCTAGATAGCGCCGCGCGCGGTGCGGAGCGGCTTTGATGCTTCCTGATTTTGCGCTGTCGTGGAGCCACCGCGCAGCCGCCACGACTTCATTGTCGGCGGTAAAGTGTCCGCTCTTGGTTTTACCCTGAGCGGTCGTGTAGGAGTAGGTGCCGTCGACATGGGTAGTGCCGTTGAGCATCCATACGGCAAGCTGGGTGGCGGCGCGGGCGCGATCGGGTGAAAGATGGTAACCGCCAAACGACGTGGCGGTAGGATATCCGTGACAAACGATTGCCGCGAACTCGTCGTCGAGCCACACCCAGCCTTGATCAAAGTTGAGCCATGGGCCGCCCGGTTTGGTGGGGCCGGGGCGCTCCTGGTTCATGCAGTAGGCAATCGAGGCGTCTTGAGCTTCATACTTGCCGATAAAGAAGGGCCCACAATCATCGCTAATAGTGCGGAAGCCGAGCTGGTCGTAGCCATCAACGGCAAATGCGGCTCCCGGTGCCAGGCAGCCGAAAAGCAGGAAGAGGAGCAGGAGCAGCGGACCTGTTGCGATTGCGCTGTGGACAGAGTGCGTGGGTGCGTTGGACATGGCTGCTCCTTATCCCTCGTGCGCCGCATGGGGAGGCTGCGACGCGTAGGATGAGGCTACCCCCGAGGTTCATGCGGGTAAGTACCGGAGCCTGACCAAAAGCTTGCCCAATTCCTGACAAATTGAGCTCAAATACAACAATCAAGCAAAAGTACAGGTAGAAGATAGGGAGAACAGGAAGTCAAAGGTCCTCGTCTCCACAATTGACGCGATTTTCAAACGAATTTCCACAGCTAAAACAAACATCGCCACCCTTGTATCAAACAAGACAACCGCGTTATACTATCCCCCACATATGCGGGCATCGCCAAGTGGTAAGGCATCAGCTTCCCAAGCTGACACTCGCGGGTTCGAGTCCCGTTGCCCGCTCCAGTAAAAAGCACAAGCACGGCAGCGTTACGTTGCCGTGCTTTTTACTACCAAGCGCCGGGACACGAACCCGCCAGGGTGCGAGCGCTAAGCAAACGCGAAGCGTTTGTAGCGAGCAGGCGAAGGCGCCGACAGGCGCCTGAAGCCGGTGCGTATTTGCGAAGCAAATACGCGGACGTCCCGTTGCCCGCTCCAATTCCAAAATGTTAGGTTAATGCCTGCTGCCCATACTTGCACCTGCGCACGGTACAATGGTTGGGTTACGACCAACGTGCCAATAACCAAAAAGGAGCCGCTATGATCGATCGCTATACCCGCCCGGAGATGGGACACATCTTCTCCCTCGAGAACAAGTACGCCATTTGGCAGGAGATCGAGGTTCTGGCCTGCGAGGCCCAGGCGGAGCTCGGCAAGATCGGTATTTCCAAAGACGAGGCCCAGTGGATCCGCGACCATGCCAACTTTGAGAAGGCGAAGGTCGATGAGATCGAGGAAGTCACGCGCCACGACGTCATTGCCTTCCTGACCAACATGAAGGAGTACATCGATGCCGATGTTCCCGAGGGCGACCCCAAGCCCAGCCGCTGGGTTCACTATGGCATGACCAGCTCCGATCTGGGCGACACGGCCCTGTGCTACCAGCTCACCCAGGCCTGCGACCTGATCATCGAGGACGTCAAGAAGCTCGGCGAGATTTGCAAGCGTCG
>OHXU01000454.1_pt1 | contig 13140 bp, 9 predicted proteins | sample 1580091 | NCBI WGS metagenome assembly OHXU01 (sample SAMEA3882529, study PRJEB24775) | human gut metagenome | biome: human-associated habitat; feature: intestine environment; material: feces | place: Netherlands | collected 2009/2010 | reverse complement strand
TCGCTTGCAATCTCGAGTACCAGGTCGACATTGGTCGGAACCTCGGAGTCGCAAAGCATCATGCCGCTGTTGTCGGTCGTCGCCGTGGCGATGTTCCACATGCGCGATGCTACGCTGCGTGCGATGGGGTCCTCGCCGATAACGGCAATCTGAAAGCGCTCGAGCACGTTGGCGGCGCGAGCAAAACCGATGCGGGACTCGGCTTCGGTGACCGAGGGCTTGCCCTCCCACACATGGTGCAGGCGGTTGATGTAGGCGTAGGTGTCCTGGAAGGCCATGCCGTCGGCAAACAGGCCGACATTTTCCTGGAACTGCTGCAGGGCGGCCTCGGTATGCGGACCAAAGTAGCCGTCGTCTTCGCCACAGGCAAAGCCCAAAACGTTGAGAGCGCGCTGCAGGGCCTGCACATCGGCGCCATGGAAATTGGGCATGCGCAGATAGAGAGTGCGGTCGCCCAGCTTATACGAAGCGTCTACAAGGGCGCTCCAACAGGGGATATCGACGGCATGACCGGCAGCAAGGCCGCTGTCGAGCCTGAAGGTGCTGACGGCCTGCTCAGTGGTGGCTCCAAAGTACTTGTCGGTGACTTCGGCGGCATCAATCGTGTAGCCGAGCTGCAGGAGACGAGACTGCACGTCCTCGACGGCTGCTCCTTGCATGCCCGTTGTAATAGGTTCCATGAACGAACCCCTTTCGGCGTACCATTCGTACTATTTGAGCGTCTGTCGGATAGACAACGCAAAGGGATGCATAAACATGCACTCAACAGTGTAGCAAGTTGTGCCTAAATACGCTGCTGACAGGTTTTATAACCCCCGTTAGTTAAGGCGCTCCACAAAGAAATCTGCCATGGAGAGGAACAGCTCGCGTGCGTGCGGATCAAGCTCAACGTTCTCGATGGCCGCTTTGGCCTTAGCGGTCAGGTCGAGCGCGTAAGTGTGGGCGTAATCGATGGAGCCGGTCTCCTGGAAGATCTCCACGGCGCGTGCGAGCTGCGCGGGATCATCGGTACCCGAGGAAAGAATCGCCTCGACCTCGTCGTGGTGGCGCTCATCAGAGAGGGCGTGTACGGCGACAAGCGTGCGCTTGCCCTCGGTGATGTCGGTGCGGAAGTCCTTGTTGGCGGCTTCCTTAGTGCCGACAAGGTTGAGCAGGTCGTCCTGAATCTGAAAGGCAAGGCCCGTGTGCAGGCCAAAGGCGCGCAGCGCTTCGATTTGCTCATCGCTGCCGCCGCCGATAATGGCTCCGGCGGCAAGCGGCGTGGCTCCGCTGTAAAACGCGGTCTTGTGCGTCGCCATGTCCAGGTAGTCATCAACCGAGATATCAAAGCGCCCGTCACGGACCCAACCCAGGTCGAGCGCTTGACCCTCGATGGTGCGGACGATCATCTCGGTTAGCTCGTGGAGCACGCGCAGCTTCACGTCGGACTCCAGCGTGGGGTCGTCGAGAACCGTCTTGGTGACCATGGTGAGCGCCAGGTCGCCGCAATTGATGGCAAGGCCCGTGCCCTCGGTAAGGTGCATGCAGGGCTTGCCTCGACGAAGCTGTCCGTTGTCGGCGATGTCGTCGTGGATCAGCGCGCCCGACTGGAAATGTTCGATGGCTGCCGCAGCGCTGCGGGCACTCTCAAAGCTACCGCCCACTGCGGTTGCGGCGAGCATGCAGATAAGCGGGCGGTGGCGCTTGCCGGCGTTGGCCGTAAAAGCCGAGAGCGGCGCATACAGGTAGCGCTCGATATCGGCAGAGGTCGCCTGTCCGTCAAAGAACGTGACCAGATAGTCGTTAATCTGGTCAAAGTGCTGGGCTAAAAAGCTGGTAAACGGACTGGACACGGGTTCTCGCATTCTTTCTGAGGTTGCATTGGTGCAATATGCAGACAACATATTGCCACATTAGGGCGTTTGGCGCGGCAGTTTTGGCGATTTAGGACAACGGGCGTGCGTTTGATGGAGCGCGCCTAAATCAGCCTAAAATGCTCGAGCGCCGCAACGACACCGTCGTGATCGACGGTGTCGGTCACGTAATCGGCCTTATCCTTGAGATAGTCCGGCGCATTGCCCATGGCGATACCGACATCGACGGCGTTCATCAGCGAGACGTCATTGCTGGCGTCGCCGATGCCGTATACGGTTCCGTGGTGGGGATCGAGGGCATCGAGTACAGACTGGATGCCCCCGCGCTTCGTGCATTCGCGGGGCGAGATTTCGGTTACCTCGAGTTCGAGCTCGTTAAAGCACAGCAGCGGCTCAAGTGCCTTATCTTGAGCGATGTGGTTGGCGAGCGATGTAGACATCAAGATCTTGTAGACACTGTAATGTTGCAGCTGCGTGACTGCGTCGCCCAGGGTGCGCGCGTATCCGGGAGCATCGGGCGCATCGGCACTCATGCGCACGACGCCGTTGAGGCCCTCAAAGCGGATGACCTCGCCCGATTGCTCAAGGTAGGGGGCAAGACGCTGCAGCATACTGGGCGTCATCGACAGATCGCGAATTGCGTGTCCGTTGATCTCGGCGTAACCGCCCGCAAGACAGACGATGCCGGTCCAAGGCAGCTCAAGAAGTTTGGGGTGGATGCAGCTGAGGGTACGTCCCGTGCAGATAAAGGCCATGTTGCCGTTGGCGACAAACTCGCGGATTGCCTGCGAAACCGCCTCGTTGGGATAGGGGGAGAGGTCCCGCTCGTCTTCGGGAAGGTCTTGGGCGAGCCTGGGGTCTTGCCAGGCGAGCGTTCCGTCGATATCGAAGAAGCAAATATCGCCGCGCTTATGGGCTGCGATGGCGGCAGGGGAGGCCGAGGTGGTGGGCACAAATTCCGGCTCGAGGCCCATGATCTGGTCAAAATGCTCTTTAACGCGGGGAACGGAGATGCCGATGACCACCTGGGCGGTCTTGCCCGTAATGATGAGGCCCTTGGCGCCCACCGCGACAAACGACGCGTTATCTGCAACGATGGAAGGGTCTGCGACCTCGACGCGCAGGCGCGTGGCGCAGTTGGTTGCGCCCACGATATTGCCAACGCCACCTAAAAGCTGAATTACCCGCTCAGCGAGGACGTGATCTTGATCGGATCGACTATCGACCTCGTCATTGGGGGATTGCTCTTTGGCAAAGTCGCTTCCCGTTAAACAATCGATTGCCGCGCGATTGGCAACATGATCCTCGCGGCCCGGTGTCTTAAGGTCATAGACCAAGATGAGTGCTCGAAAACTAACAAAAAAGATGAGGCTAAAGGCAAGGCCGATACCGAGCGCCAAAAGATAGGCACCGGCATGCGTGCGCATGAGCGGAATAAAGTTGAAGGCTGCCATCTCCATGAGGCCGCCCGAGAAGATGCCGACGATGCCAAAGAGATTCATGGTTGTGGCAAGGCAAGACGATAAGACGGCGTAGAGCAAAAAGAGCCCGGGGTGGGTGAACATAAAGAGAAACTCGAGTGGCTCGGTAACGCCGCAAACCACCGAGGCGATGATGGCGGGAGCAAGGATGACCCTGAGGCCGGCGCGGCGCTCGGGTTTTGCGGTGGAGTAGAACGCGGCTGCGATGGCGGGAAGGCCAAAGAGCTTGCTCCAGCCGGTGGCGGTGAAACCAGCCCAGGGCGCAAGTTCGTTGAGGGGGCGCGTGCTGTGCGACAGGATGGGAAGCAAGTTGGTCCACGTGGCGTAGATGCCATCGGTGATAACCAAATTGTCGTAGTAGATGGGCATGAAGAGCAAATGGTGCAAGCCCATGGGCTCGAGCGCTCGCTCCAAAAGCACAAAGATGCCCACGCCAAAGGGACCGACGCCTGCAAGCGCGTGACGCAGCGTATCAGTTACATCGTATACGTAGGGCACGATGGCGGCCGAGATAGCGGCAAGGGCAAACACGGCAAAAAAGCTGATGAGGTAGACCAGCGAGGAGCCCGAGAAGGTGCCGAGCCAATCGGGAACCTTGGCATCGTAGAAGCGGTCATGGATGGCGACGACGGTTGCCGATACCGCCAGCGGGCCGATAATGCCGGTGTCGAGCGTCTTGATGCCGTCGATGACGGTGATACCGCTGGCGGAGGTCAAAGATGACGGGTACTCAAGTCCAAGGTTGTCTCCGCTCAGCTTAATGATCTCGCTCAAAAAGAAGCAGTAGGCAAAATAGGCGACGAGAGCCTCGAGGCAGCAACGAGCCGGTTGTTTTTGGGCAAGACCGATGGGCAGCGCTACGGCAAAAAGGAGCGGGAGGCGTTTAAAGACCGTCCACGAGCCGCGCTGGATGATGGTCCAAAAAGCGTACCAAGGGGTTCCGTATACGGCGAGATCGCCGACGATGTCCGCAGTCGTTGCGAGAGCGGAGACGCCGACCATGAGGCCTGATATAGAAAACAGCATGGCGGGCGCGAACATTGCCCCGCCAAAGCGTTGGATTTTTTGCAGCATGTTCTGCCTTCCGAATATCGAGGCGCGTTGCGCGTGGGGAAACGTTTAAACAATGGATTCATTGTAGAGGACCAGACGATTGTCGTACCGGCAGTTTTGAGCGAAACCGATTTGGGCATGACAGAAACCGTCAACGGTTAAATCCTGTCGCTTTACCGATATTCGGTTTAAACAACTTTAAGAAATGCTATCGTGCCTAGCCGGAAATGAATAATGTAGAGGTGAAACAATGCCAAAAGCGATATACGAAGGAATCTACCGAGAAATACGCTCGCGCATCATTAATGGGACCTATGCGTTTCAGGAGATGCTGCCAACCGAAGCCGAGCTGACCGCGGAGTTCGGATGCACTCGCAATACCGTCCGTCGCGCCTTGGGTATGCTGGCCGACGGGATGTTTGTGCAGCCCATACACGGCAAGGGCGTGCGCGTTATTTGGCTTAAGGGCGAAACCGACATGTTGGGCGCACTCGAAGAGGTTGAGTCGTTTGGCGAGTTTGCAAAGCGCAACAATGCCGTTGCATCTACGGACGTTAAGTCTTTCGAACATCTGGTTTGCACCGAGCAACTCTCTCGTCACCTGGGCTTTAAGGTGGGCGAGGAGTTGATTCGCGTAGTGCGTGTCCGAAGCCTCAACGGCAACGCGCGCCAAGTGGACCATGGCTATTTTTTGGCGTCGATCGCCAAGGGCCTGACTCCCGAGATCGCGGCAGATTCTATTTACGGCTATCTGGAGCACAAGCGCGGTGTCAAAGTGATGGCGAGCCGTCGTACGGTGAGTGTCGAGCTCGCCAACGATGAGGACTGCAGCTATCTTGACCTCGGCAAATACAACTGCGTTGCCGTCATGGAGAGTCAGTCGTACACCTCGGATGGCATCTTGTTTGAGGTGACGCACACTCGCACACACCCCGAGATCTTCCATTACCGCGTCAATTCCAAGCGATAGCCGGCTAGCTCGCAGCCTGACGAGACTCATGGCCTCAAAGAGAAAACGCCCGGTCAAACCGACGGTACATCGGCTTGACCGGGCGTTTTCTCTGCATTCGATAACAAATAATTGTTTATACAAAACTTGTCAAGTATCAAGTTGAAATTACCGTTCACCGAAGTTTTTCTACCGCTCTAGTAATACTTGTTCAAACAACTAGCCAAATAGCGTATCGTTCAAATCAGCAAAAGGGGCAAAGTCCCCGAGCCAATCTCCGAAGGCGGCGGCAAAGGGTGCCGCCACGGTGTGAAAGGGTGGATTGTAATGAAGAACGAAATGAGCAGAAGGCAGTTCCTGGGCTTTGCTGGTTCCGCGGCTGCAGTTCTTGGTCTGGGCCTCGTGGGTTGCGGTGGTTCTGCCGGCTCCGGCTCCTCTGCTTCTGGTGACGCTGCCGAGGTCTACTTCCTCCAATTCAAGCCCGAGGTCGACAAGGAGTGGAAGGAGATCGCCAAGGCCTATAAGAAGGAGAAGGGCGTCGAGGTCAAGATCGTGACCGCTGCCTCCAACACCTACGAGGAGAAGCTCAAGTCCGAGATGTCCAAGAGCTCCGCTCCGACCCTGTTCCAGGTCAACGGCCCCACCGGTCTTAAGAACTGGAAGGATTACTGCGCCGACCTGTCCGATACCAAGCTCCGCGGTGAGCTCATTGACGACTCCCTGGCTCTGCAGTCCGATGGCAAGGATCTGGGTATCGACTGGGTCCAGGAGAGCTACGGCATCATCTACAACAAGCAGCTGCTCGAGAAGGCTGGCTACAAGGCCGAGGACATCAACTCCTTCGACAAGCTGAAGGCTTGTGCCGACGACATCCAGGCCCGCAAGGACGAGCTTGGTGTTGAGGGTGCCTTTACTTCCGCCGGCATGGATGACTCCTCCAGCTGGCGCTACACCACCCACCTCGCCAACCTCCCGCTCTACTACGAGTTCGAGAAGGAGCACAACCAGGAGGACGACGAGATTAAGGGCGAGTATCTCGACAACTTCAAGCAGATTTTCGACCTGTACATCACCGACTCCACCTGCGATCCTTCGCAGCTTGCTTCCAAGACCGGCGACGACGCCACCAACGAGTTCGCAACCGGCAAGGCCGTCTTCTACCAGAACGGCTCTTGGGCCTACTCTGACCTCGTCAAGGCCGGCATGACCGACGATCAGATTGGCATGATGCCGATCTACATCGGTGTTGACGGCGAGGAGAACCAGGGCCTGTGCTCCGGCGGCGAGAACTACTGGTGCGTCAGCTCCCAGGCTTCCGAGGATGCCCAGAAGGCCACCGAGGACTTCATGTATTGGTGCGTCACTTCTGACACCGCCACCAGCATCATCGCTGACAAGATGGGTCTGACTGCCCCGTTCAAGAGCGCTAAGGAGACCACCAACGTCTTCTCGCAGCAGGCCGTTGCCATGGCCAAGGACGGCAAGAAGACCGTCGCTTGGGACTTCGTCTACATTCCCTCCGAGGAGTGGAAGAAGAACCTCAAGCAGGCTCTGATTGCCTATGCTGCCGACAACAGCAAGTGGGACGGCGTCAAGAACGCCTTCGTCGATGGCTGGAAGACCGAGAAGGCTGCTTCCGAGTAAGCAGTTGCTGCCCAAGCTATCTGATTAGCGACAGGGGGCGGGCAGACGTTGGTTTGCCCGCCCCCTGCATATTGAAAGGACCCTTTTATGGGCAAAGCACTCAAGCGCTGGTGGCCGCTCTTTATGCTGCCCACGTGCCTGGCGTTTATGATCGGGTTCGTGATCCCTTTTATCCAGGGCTTCTATCTCTCGTTCTGCCAGTTTATTACCATCAACAACACGCACTTTGTCGGTATCGAGAACTACGTGCGCGCGCTGTCCGATCCGCAGTTCTCCACGTCGTTCTTCTTTACCGTGGCGTTTGCCTTCCTGTCGACGGTGCTCATCAACGTGATCGCCCTGGCCATTGCGCAGGCGCTCACCCGCAAAGCGCTCAAAGGCACCAACATCTTCCGTACGATCTTCTTTATGCCTAACCTGATCGGCGGCATCGTGCTGGGCTACATTTGGCAGATTCTGATCAACTGCCTGCTCTCCAACGTGGGCGCCCAGCTCATCGCCCTTAACTCTGCTGCTGGCTTCTGGGGCCTTATCATCCTGACCCTGTGGCAGCAGGTCGGCTACATGATGATCATCTACATCGCTGGTCTGCAGTCCATTCCGTCCGACTACATCGAGGCCGCCAAGGTCGACGGTGCCACGGCATGGCAGACGTTTTGGAAGGTTAAGATCCCTAACCTGATGCCGACCATCACCATCTGCCTGTTCCTGTCTATCACCAACGGCTTTAAGCTGTTCGACCAGAACCTCGCCCTTACCGGCGGCGCCCCCGCGCACTCCACCGAGATGCTCGCCCTGAACATCTACAACACGTTCTATTCGCGTGCCGGTATCGCATGGCAGGGCATTGGTCAGGCCAAGGCGGTTATCTTCTGCATCCTGGTCGTGGCCATCTCCATGATCCAGCTTAAGGCCACGAGGTCCAAGGAGGTGCAGCAGTAATGAAACGCGATAAGGTTATCAACCGCGCGCTCTCGATTTTCTTTACGATCCTGTCGCTCGCGTGGATCTACCCCGTGTTCATGATTGCGCTTAATTCTTTTAAGAAAGCGACCGCAATCAGCACCACCACGGCATTCGATCTGCTCACGCCCGAGACGTTCAACGGCCTCGCAAACTACATGCACGCCCTTAACGAGCAGGGCTTTGCCTCGGCATTTATGTACTCGCTCATCATCACGGTCACGTCGGTCGTGCTGATCTTGGTGTGCTGCTCCATGTGCGCTTGGTACGTGGTTCGTGTCAACAACAAGATCTCGAACTTCTTCTATTACCTGTTCGTGTTCTCGATGGTCGTGCCGTTCCAGATGCTCATGTTCACGCTGTCCAATTTGGCGGACCGCATCGGCTTCAACACGCCGTTCAACATCTGCTTTATCTATCTGGGCTTTGGCGCGGGCCTGGCGGTCTTTATGTTCGCCGGTTTTGTAAAGAACATCCCGCTCGAGATCGAGGAGGCGGCCATGATTGATGGCTGCAACCCGGTCCAGGTGTTCTTTAAGATCGTCCTTCCCATCATGAAGCCCACCTATCTTTCGGTCGGCATCCTCGAGACCATGTGGGTCTGGAACGACTATCTGCTGCCCTACCTTACGCTCGACTCCACCAAGTACAAGACCATTCCTATCTTGATCCAGTACTTCCGCGGCGGCTACGGCCACGTCGAGCTCGGCCCCATGATGGCCTGCATCATGATGGTCGTTATCCCCATCGTTATCATGTACATCCTCTGTCAGAAGTACATCATCGACGGCGTGGTGGCAGGTGCCGTCAAGGGCTAATGCCGTAACTGTTTTGCAAGTTTCTGCGGCGCCCCTCAGTGTGGCGCCGCATATCGAAAGGTAGAGACATGGCCGAGATCGTTCTCAAACATGTTCAGAAGGTGTATCCCAACAACGAGTCAAAAAAGAAAGGCTTCTTTGGCAAAAAGAAGAAGACCGAGGAGAAGAAGCACAACCTCAAGGTTACCGAGGACGGTGTGCTCGCTGTAGAGGACTTCAACCTCACCGTTCACGACCAGGAGTTCGTCGTCCTCGTTGGCCCCTCTGGCTGCGGTAAGTCCACGACGATGCGCATGGTCGCCGGCCTGGAGGACATTACCTCGGGCGATGTGCTCATCGACGGCAAGCGTGTCAACGACGTGGCGCCCAAGGACCGCGACATCGCCATGGTGTTCCAGAGCTACGCTCTGTACCCCAATATGACGGTGTACGAGAACATGGCATTTACGCTCGAGCTCAAGAAGGTTCCCAAGGACGAGATCGACCGTAAGGTTCGCTCTGCTGCCGAGATCCTGGGCATTACCGAATACCTCGACCGTAAGCCCAAGGCGCTTTCGGGCGGCCATCGTGCGTGATCCTAAGGTCTTCCTGATGGACGAGCCGCTGTCCAACCTGGACGCCAAGCTGCGTAACCAGATGCGTGCCGAGCTCATCAAGCTGCGCCACGAGATCAAGGGCACGTTCATTTATGTTACTCACGACCAGACCGAGGCTATGACCCTCGGTGACCGTATCGTGGTCATGAAGGACGGCGTCGTCCAGCAGATCGCCACTCCGCAGGAGGTCTTCAACCATCCCGCGAACATTTTCGTCGCCGGCTTCATCGGCGTGCCGCAGATGAACTTCTTCGATGCCCAGCTGGTGCGCTCGGGCAACGGCTTTACCGTCAAGACCGAGGATATGAACGTGGCGCTCGCCCTCGAGACTTGCGCTCAGCTTGCCCTCAACTGGGACGGCGGCGACGTGAAGGAGATTACGGCCGGCGTGCGCCCCGAGCAGATTCTGCTTGCCGACGAGGACGAGGAGGGCGCGCTCCAGGGTACCGTCGAGGTGACCGAGCTCATGGGCTCGACCGAGCATGTCCACGTGACCGCCCCCGATGGCCAGTTCGTCTTGATCATTCCCGTTGTTGACCTTGAGGCCAAGGGTGCGCTCAAGGCTGGCGATCCCATTTGGTTCAAGTTCGAGAAGAACGCGACCCACCTCTTCGATAAGGTCTCTGGCAAGAACCTTATCTAGGCCCGGTGCATCCAGGCCCTCCCTTTGGGCGACTGCGGTATTGCCATCCTTTTGCCGCGGTCACATATAAGGCTCCCCTCCCGTCCACTGGGCGAGAGGGGAGCCTTTCTTTGTGTTGGGGCTGTCTGACCGGTCGTTTGTCTCGATCTGTAACGGGTAGGGCCGATTTCGGACGCTAGGTGTTACAGATCGAAACAGTTCCGCTGAGCTGACCATTTCATCTAAATCTGTAACACCAAAGGTGAATTTCAGCTGCTAGATGTTACAGATTGAGATAAACCCAAGGGGAGGGGCTGGTATGTCTCAATCTGTAACAGCTGGGACCGTTTTTACCGAGTAGTTGTTACAGATCGAGATTGTTTGGCCGAGTCGGGTCACAGGGTAACGTGCGGGCACAAAAAACGGAGCCGTGTTGCCACGACTCCGTTTCTCAAGAGGATGGGTAAGGGAAGCGAAATTAGCTCAGGTGCCAAATCTCGTCGTTGTACTGGGAGATCGTGCGGTCAGACGAGAAGGTGCCGGCGTTGGCGATATTGATGAGCGCCTTGCGCATCCAGGCGTCCTGGTCCTCGTAGTCTGCCAGCACGCGCTCCTTGGTCTGGATGTACTCCTCAATGTCGAGCAGGGCCATAAACCAGTCCTTGCCCTTAATGTCATCGTGCAGGCGCTGCAGGCGCTCGGCATTGCCGGTCGCCATAAAGGCCGGGTTGGTGATGAAGTCCACCAGCAGTTTAATGCCGGGCTTGCGGTAGAGCACACCGGCGTCATAGGTGCCGTCGGCATAGAGCTGCTCGACCTGTTTGGACGAGGCACCAAAGGTGTAGATGTTCTCGTCGCCCACGAGCTCGGCAATCTCCACGTTGGCACCGTCGAGCGTGCACAGGGTTAGGGCGCCGTTGAGCATGAACTTCATGTTGGAGGTGCCGCTCGCCTCCTTGGAGGCCAGGCTGATCTGCTCGGAGATGTCAGCGGCGGGGATCACGCGCTCGGCGGCGGTGACGTTGTAGTTCTCGATCATGACAACCTGCAGGTAGGGAGCCACGTCGGGGTCGTTTGCAATCCACTGCGACAGCGTCAAGATCAGATGGATGATGTCCTGCGCGATAGTGTAGGCAGGCGCCGCCTTGCCGCCAAAGATGATGGTGACGGGGTGCTTAGGTCTGTTGCCGTTCTTGATATCGAGGTACTTCCAGATGATGTAGAGCGCGAGCATCTGCTGGCGCTTGTACTCGTGGATGCGCTTGACCTGGACGTCGATGATGGCGTTGGAGGGAATGGTCACGCCCTGCTCGAGCGCCATGAACTGGCGCATGATGGCCTTGGCTTCGACCTTGGTGGCGGCCAGGCGCTCAAGAACGTCCTTGTCGTCGGCGAACTTGGCGAGTTTGCTCAGATCGCCGGTGCTGCGCCAGTCGGTGCCGATCACATCGTCGAGCAGGCTGGCGAGCGCGGGGTTGGCCCCATGGATCCAGCGGCGGAAGGTGATGCCGTTGGTCTTGTTGGAGAACTTCTCGGGATAGATTTCGTAGAACGGATGAAGCTCGGTGTCCTCCAGGATCTTGGTGTGGAGGGCGGCTACGCCGTTGATGGAGAAGCCAAAGTGGATGTCCATGTGGGCCATGTGGACGGTGTCGTATTCGTCGATGATGGCGACGCGCGGGTCATCGTGCTCGGCCTTCGCGATCTCATCGAGCTTGACGATAATGTCGGCGATGGCAGGGGAGACCTTCTGCAGGCTGGCGAGCGGCCACTTCTCGAGCGCCTCGGCAAGAATCGTGTGGTTAGTGTAGGCGACCATGGAGCGTACGATGGTCACGGCCTCGTCAAACTCGATGCCGTGCTCGGTGGTGAGCAAGCGAATGAGCTCGGGGATGACCATGGTGGGGTGCGTGTCGTTAATTTGGACCACGGCGTAGTCGGCCAGATCGTGCAGGTTGCTGCCGCGCTCGACGGCCTCGTCGATCAGGAGCTGGGCGGCGTTGCTCACCATGAAGTATTCCTGGTAGATGCGAAGCAGGCGGCCCTGCTCGTCGGAATCGTCGGGGTAGAGGAACAAGGTGAGGTTCTTGGCGATCTCGGTCTTGTCGAAGTCGATGGAACTGCCGGGGACCAGGCCGTCGTCGACGCTCGCCAGGTCGAACAGGCGCAGGCGGTTCTTGGTGGGCTGGCCGTAACCGGGCACATCGATGTTGACGAGCTTGGAGGTAACGGCAAAATCGCCGAACTCGACGGTGTAGGAGCGGTCATCGTCGACTAGGATGTCCTGCTCACCGAGCCACTCGTCGGGGACGGCCTTCTGCTGGTTGTCGACAAAGCGCTGACGGAACAGACCGTAGTGATAGTTGAGGCCCACGCCATCGCCGGTCAAGCCCAGCGTGGCGATGGAATCCAGGAAGCATGCGGCCAAGCGGCCCAGGCCGCCGTTGCCGAGTGACGGCTCGACCTCGAACTCCTCGATCTTGTTGAGGTCGTGGCCTGCGGCGGTGAGCTGGTCCTTAACCTCGTCGTAGATGCCGAGGTCGATCATGTTGTTGATGAGCAGCTTGCCGATCAAAAATTCGGCGGAAATGTAATAGAGCTTTTTCTTGCCGTTGTTGAGCGGGCGGGCGGCGGAGCGCTCCTGCACGAGTTTGACCAGCAGCTTGTAAATGCGACGGTCGTCGAGCTGCTCGAGCGAGGTGCCAAAAGACTGCTCGGCGAGTTCCATGAGGTTAATTTGGGGCATGTTTTCTCCTGTGATGGGTTGTTTCATGTCTGCAATTCATAAGAAGCCCGCGCGAGGGGATTGGGGTGGCCTCGCGCGGGAAAAGCAAGCGCGTCCGCACGGTGGGGAGGGGTCGGGCGCGGTAGCTCCTATTGAGGAAGCTCGATTTCGGCTTCCGACGGGATGCGGAAGTAGGTCTCGGTCCAGTCGGTGAGTTTGTGCTCGAGCTCGCGGGTGATGGCGCCGTCGAGCATGCGCCAGGTCCAGTTGCCGCCCAGCGTGGCAGGGGTGTTGATGCGCGCCTCGTTGCCCAAGTTGAGCAAATCCTGCATGGTGTAGATGCACGTGTCGCTCACGCTGGCGGCGATGGTGCGATTGAGTGCATCTGTCATGGGTTCGCCGGCCTGCTGATGGGTGTACAGGGCTGCCTGCTCGC
>OHXU01000437.1_pt1 | contig 13848 bp, 10 predicted proteins | sample 1580091 | NCBI WGS metagenome assembly OHXU01 (sample SAMEA3882529, study PRJEB24775) | human gut metagenome | biome: human-associated habitat; feature: intestine environment; material: feces | place: Netherlands | collected 2009/2010 | reverse complement strand
CAGGACAGTACGGTGCTGATTTGCCGGCCGGCCCCGGTGGCGGAAACGGCCGCGCGAAGGGTTTTATGTACATAGTAACTTGTCCTGAGGCGTTGAGCGAGCTCGTTGTGTCTCGCAAGAAGCTCGACGAGCGTTCGTTGAGGCTGCGTGTCGGCGATACTTACGATATCGTCAGGCTGGGCAAGGACCTGCGCACGCTGGGCTTCAACGAAGTGGATTATGTATATGAACCGGGCCAGTTTGCCATCCGCGGCAGTATTCTTGACGTGTTCTCGTTCAGCAGTGAATATCCGTTCCGTGTCGATTTCTTCGGCGACGAGATAGACTCCATACGCACCTTTGAGGTCCAGAGCCAGCTCTCGCGCGACAGGCGCGACAGTATAGAGGTAGTGCCCGAACTTGCCCTGCTGGTTGACGAGAAGGTACCCTTCCTGCACTTCCTGCCGGACGAGACCGTGCTTGTAATGAAAGACATGGTGTTCTGCCGTGAGCGCATAGACCAGATATACCGTGACGGATTCTTGTCGCAAGCCGTAGCTGACAGGCTTGAGGGCATGACGGAAATGGAGCAGCAGGCTGCGATGAAGGAACTGAAGGCTGAAAACTCGCTCGTTACAGGCTCGCAGTTTGCCGAAGAGGCGGTAAGGTTCCGCCGTGTAGAGTTCGGAACAAAGCCTACGGGCACGCCGCAGGCCACCGTCAGGCTTGACATTACGCCACAGCCGCTGTTCCACAAGAACTTTGAACTGCTGGCGCGAAGCCTTGAAGACTATATATTGACGGGCTACAGGATATATATCCTGGCCGACAGCCAGAAGCAGAACGAAAGGCTTAAGGAGATACTTGAAAGTGAAGAGTTAAGAGCGAAGAATGGAGGACAGGTTACCGATAATGGCATTCCGGCAGGTCATAGGGCTTCATCACACTTACCTTCAAGCTCCTCCATCGCGTTCATCCCTGTAGACAAGACTCTTCATGGAGGCTTTGCCGACAATACGCTCAAGGCTTGTTTCTTTACCGACCACCAGATTTTTGACCGTTTCCACAAGTATAGCCTGCGCTCGGACGCTGCCCGCTCGGGCAAGATGGCGCTGACGATGAAGGAGCTGCAGGAGATGGAACCAGGCGACTACATTGTCCATGTAGACTTCGGTATAGGGCGTTTTGCGGGATTGGTGCGCGTCCCCTCGGGCAACAGTTACCAGGAGGTAATACGCATTATATACCAGAATAACGATAAGGTTGACGTAAGCATTCACTCGCTTTACAAAATATCGAAATACAAGAGGCGTGACAGCGAGACGCCGCCGCGCCTCAGTACGCTCGGCACAGGCGCCTGGGACCGTCTGAAGGAGCGCACGAAAAAGAAGATAAAGGACATCGCCCGCGACCTGATTAAGCTCTATGCCGCCCGCAGGCATGAGAAAGGCTTTGCCTTCTCGGCCGACAACTTCATGCAGCATGAGCTGGAGGCCAGCTTCATGTACGAGGATACGCCCGACCAGCTGAAGGCTACAAACGACGTTAAGGCCGACATGGAGAGCGCAAGACCTATGGACCGGCTGGTCTGCGGAGACGTAGGCTTCGGCAAGACGGAGGTAGCCGTGAGGGCGGCTTTCAAGGCAGCGTGCGACTCTAAGCAGGTAGCTGTGCTCGTGCCAACCACCGTTCTGGCGTACCAGCATTACCAGACGTTCTCCAAACGGCTGAAGGATTTTCCCGTGAGGGTTGACTATCTGTCGCGCGCCCGTAGCGCAAAGACAACCAAACAAGTGCTGGCCGACCTGGCGGATGGCAAGATTGACATAATCGTAGGTACCCACAAGCTGATAGGAAAGAGCGTAACGTTCAAGGACTTGGGTCTGCTCATAATAGACGAGGAGCAGAAGTTCGGCGTGGCAACAAAGGAGAAGCTGCGCAAGATGAAGGTAAATGTCGACACGCTTACGATGTCGGCAACGCCTATACCACGAACGTTGCAGTTCTCGCTGATGGGAGCGAGGGACATGAGCATTATCCAGACGCCGCCGCCAAACCGTTACCCGATAAATACCGAGGTGCATACTTTCGACAAAGAGGTAATCGCTGACGCGATAAACTTTGAGATGAGCCGTAACGGACAGGTGTTTTTCGTGAACGACAGGATAAGCAACCTGCCGGAAATAGCAGGCCTTATCAGAAAGTACGTGCCGGACGCGCGCGTGGCGATAGGCCACGGACAGATGAAGCCGGAGGAGCTGGAAAAGATACTTATGGGCTTCATCAACTATGATTATGACGTACTGCTGTCCACCACTATTGTGGAGAACGGCATTGACATAAGCAACGCCAACACGATAATAATCAACGATGCCCACCGCTTCGGACTGTCGGACTTGCACCAGATGCGCGGCCGTGTGGGGCGAGGCAACCGCAAGGCGTTCTGCTACCTGCTGGCTCCGCCCAAGTCGGTGCTTACCCAGGAGGCGCGCCGCAGGCTCGAGGCGTTGGAGACATTCTCTGAACTGGGCAGCGGATTCAACCTCTCAATGCAGGATCTTGACATCCGTGGGGCAGGCAACCTGCTTGGTGCCGAGCAGAGCGGATTCATGGAAGACCTCGGATACGAGACTTACCAGAAGATTCTTAACCAGGCCGTTACTGAGCTGAAGAACGACGAGTTCAGCGAGATGTATGAGGATGAGATGGCCGGAGGCCGTGAACTTACGGGCGACGAGTTCGTAGAAGACTGTGCCATAGAGAGCGACCTGGAGATGTATCTGCCCGACCAGTACGTGCCGAGCAGCAGCGAGAGGATGTTGTTGTACCGTGAGTTGGACAACATCAACGACGACGCGGGGCTGGAAAAGTACCGCTTAGAGCTGGAAGACCGTTTCGGAGCCGTGCCTCGTGAGGGCCTTGAGCTGATGCAGGTGGTGCCGTTGCGCAGGCTGGGACGTTCGCTCGGCTGTGAGAAAATCATCCTGAGGCAGGGCCAGATGCGCATGCAGTTTGTAAGTAATCCGATGAGCGCTTATTATAAGAGCAAGGTGTTTGACGGCGTTCTTAATTATATAGGCCGTAACCCGCGGCGCTGCAATCTTAAGGAAATTGCCGGCAAGCGCATGATGATAGTATCTGGCGTTGCGTCGGTTGAGGAAGCCGTAAGGGTGCTGCGCGGTATATTGAATTGATAAAGGCCGTCTTTTTAATTGTAAAAGACGGCCTTTCGTCGTGTAAAAGGTGGCCTTTTGTGTTGTAAAAGACCACCTCTTACAACGCCGTTTATAATCTGTTGATTGTCAAACAGTTATAGTCTTACGTCTGAAACAGTTTCCGGCGGCACTCAGGATAGTCCGAATGCCGCCGGAATTTAGTATCTATGGTAGTGGTGTTGTTATTTGTTGGTATCGGGCTTTGCGCCTATATGCCTTGTCGGTCTTGTCTTTTCATTGTCTCCGTTGCGTGTGCCCTTGCTTGAATACCACGGGTCGTAATAGTCGTCCCATGAATCCCAGCCCCACTCAAAGTCGTTCCAGTTAGGCGCGACGGTCTTCACCAGGCGGAAGTTCATAGGGTCGCCCCATTCGCTTTCGATGGTTCCAGTGAAGTAGTTGTTGGACAGTGAATAGTCGAAAATGTAGTAATTCGTATCGTCCTCGTATGAATATATCCGTATGTTGCCGTTCTCCACGCTCCACGTAATGTGGCTTGCGAAGTAGTCCCAAGGCGCTCCGCTGTCTCCGCTGTAATAGTCAACCCAATATCCTGTGCCGGTGGCGTAGTAATCAGGGTCGCGGTCAAATTGTATTACTGATTCGTGGGCTTCATAATACTGTCCGTTCCACTCGCTCCATACATGCATGTCGCCTTCCCATACGCCCCAAAGCGTGTCCGCTATGTCGTCGTCATCGGTACAACTTGTGAACGTGAAGGCCATCATTGCCATCATGAATATTGCCGTAAAAGATGTAAATTTCTTCATAATCGTAATGTCTTTGTTAATGTTCGTGTTGCAAAATTAACGTTTTGCCACGTCATTGGCAAATATAAATCCATATTACTTATAGGGATTTCCCTATTTTGTAGATGAAAATGCCCGGATAATGGTAGGGTGGGCGTGCCGGAGAAAAGGAAAAGTTTTTTCTTTTTCGTTTCAGATAATCGAAATTTTACACTATCTTTGCAAACAGCCATAATTGGCAATTAACAAGTTACTAAAAGCAAATAAGATGAAAACAGTTTATGATTTCACTGTCAAGGACAGGAAAGGAAAAGACGTATCGTTGAAAGAGTATGCTAACGAAGTTCTGCTTATTGTCAACACAGCGACAAAATGCGGCTTCACTCCGCAGTATGAAGAGCTCGAGAAGCTTTATGAGAAACATCACGGTGAAGGCTTTACTATCCTGGATTTTCCGTGCAACCAGTTCGGCCAGCAGGCTCCCGGAACCGACGAGTCGATACATGAGTTCTGCAAACTGACCTACGGAACGGAGTTCCCACGCTTCAAGAAGATTAAGGTAAACGGCGAAGAGGCCGACCCGCTCTATAAGTTCCTCACAAGCCAGAAGGGCTTTGCAGGATGGGACGAGAGCCATCCGCTGACCCATATACTTGACGACATGCTCTCAAAGGAGGACCCCGACTACAAGAGCAAGGCCGACATCAAATGGAACTTCACAAAGTTCCTCGTTGACAAGAAGGGCGTAGTGGTAGCCCGCTTTGAGCCGACGGAGAAGATTGAGAATATCGAGAAGCAAATAGTAGAACTGCTGAAATAATTTAATCAGTTAGGATTTAGAAGTTAGAAATAAAGAAAAGGAGTTAAGGAGTCATGTAGTTAAGGAGTTAAGACAAAACCTTTGTTGATTGCTTGTTGTACCATTTTAGCAGCAAGACATTCGTCTTAACTCCTTAACTACATGATTCCTTAACTCCTTTTCTTAATTCATTAACTTCTGATTTTAATAAAAATGCTTATGGAACAGAAAGAACATGTGCGCTGCCTTATCGTTGGCAGTGGCCCCGCTGGATATACTGCTGCGATCTATGCGTCGCGTGCCAACCTCGCTCCGGTGATATATTGCGGCCTGCAAACGGGCGGACAGCTGACCCAGACGACTACGGTCGAGAACTTTCCGGGTTATCCTGACGGAGTGGACGGTAACCAGATGATGCTTGACTTCCGCTCGCAGGCCGAGCGTTTCGGTGCCGACATCCGTGACGGAGTTATCGTCAAGGCCGACCTGGGCAAGGCTCCGTACACGCTGACGACCGACGAAGGCCACGTGATAGAGGCAGATACAGTGATTATTGCGACTGGTGCGTCGGCTAAATACCTCGGCCTTCCCGACGAGGAGAAGTACAAGGGCGAGGGTGTTTCGGCATGCGCTACGTGCGACGGATTCTTCTATCGCAAGAAGGTTGTTGCCGTAGTGGGCGGTGGCGACACAGCCTGTGAGGAGGCATTGTACCTTGCCGGATTGGCGAAAAAGGTCTATATGATTGTGCGCAAACCGTTCCTTCGCGCGTCTGACGTGATGCAGAAGCGTGTGAAAGACACCGAAAACATTGAGGTTTTGTTTGAACATAACACACTCGGACTGTACGGCGACAACGGCGTTGAGGGCGTACGCCTCGTTAAACGCAAAGGTGAGGCAGACGAGCAGGTGTACGAATTACCCGTTGACGGCTTCTTCCTCGCTATCGGACACAAGCCTAACAGCGATGTGTTCAAGGCTTGGCTCGACACCGACGAGACCGGATATATCATCACTTTGGCCGGTACGCCGAAGACAAAGGTGCCCGGAGTATTTGCCGCCGGCGACGTTGCCGACCCTCATTACCGTCAGGCCATAACGGCTGCGGCCAGCGGTTGCCAGGCCGCTATTGAAGCCGACAGGTATCTTAGAGAGCAAGGCATTATTTGAAAGGTGAGAAAGTGAGAAGGTGAAAAGGTGAGAAAACACAATAAAATGTAATCATTACTTGCGCTTTCTCACCTTTTCACCTTCTCACTTTCTCACCTTTTATAATCAGTCCCACGAACGTTATCGCCCCGTTTAGCAGCAGAAGCTCGTATCCGAACTTATAGCTTGTGTAATGAGAGGTAACGTAATCAATGGCAAGACATATTAACGGAGACGCCACGGCGATGTAAGGCACGGCGCGGTCGTCTGTCTTCCGGCGTGTGAGCAGACCGAAAGCGAACAGTCCGAGCAACGGTCCGTAAGTGTATGAGCATAGGATATACACGGCGTCAATCACGCTCGTGGAGTTTAATGCGCGGAAAGCGAGGATGAAGATGACGAACACCGCTGCCATGATAAGGTGCGTACGGCGGCGCAGGCGCTCATCATCTGGGCGCTCTTTTATGTCCACGCAATAGCTCGTTGTCAGTGCCGTGAGCGATGAGTCTACCGTACTTGCCGACGCCGCGACAATTCCTATCGTGAAAAGCACCGTCACAGTGTCACCCAGATACCCCGTAGCGGTGAACATCGGCAACAGTTCGTCGGGATTGTGGGGCGTGCCTTCTTTCTGCGCCAGGAGAATCAGTAATATGCCAAGACTAAGGAAGAGAAGGTTTACCGGAACGAAGGCAAATCCGTATGAACACATGTCCTTCTGGGCCTCGCGCAGTGTCTTGCAGGTAAGGTTTTTCTGCATCATATTCTGGTTAAGGCCTGTCATTACGATGACAATGAACGCTCCGCTGACAAACTGTTTCCAGAAGTTTTGCGGTGACATCCAGTCGCCGAAGTCGAAAATGCGGCAGTGTTCGTTGTTTGCCACTGCCTTTACGGCCTCTTCAAGGTTCATGTCCAACGCCCCGGCAACCTTTACTATGATAAGCACGAGGGCGACAAGCATGCATAACGTCTGGAACGAATCGGTGTATACAAGCGTCTTGATTCCGCCTTTGCGGGTATAAAGCCATATCAGCAGCATAAGCATTGGCACCGTTATAATGAACGGAATGCCGTAAGCGTCGAGCACAAAGCGTTGCAGGATGATGCAGACTATATAGAACTTGACCGCAGCGCCGGTAAGGTCGGACAGTAAGAAGAAGGCTGCTCCGGTTTTATATGACCGCTGTCCGAGCCGTCCTTTCAGGTAAGTGTATATTGTGGTGAGGTTAAGTTTGTAATAAATTGGCAGCAGAATAAACGCCACCGCGAAGTAACCGAGGATAAAACCGAGGCAAGTCTGGAGGTAAGTCATGTCCGAACGCCCAACCATTCCTGGCACGGAGACGAAGCTTACGCCGGAAACCGATGCGCCAATCATGCCGAACGCCACCATTGTCCACGGCGACTTGCGGTCGGCACGGTAGAATGTAGAGTTTGTTGCGCGCCCTGCCGTCAACCGGCCGAGTACAGACAGTACGGCGAAATATGCCAAAACGGTTATTATTACAAGCATGACTCAAAATCCTTTTTTCAATTCATAATGCATAATTCACAATTCATAATTGGGCAATTTTACGTAACCAACCCAATTATGAATTGTGAATTATGCATTATGAATTATTCAAGTCCCCATGCCTTGACCGAGAAATGGTCTTCCACGCTGTTCTCGATGTTGTCCGGCAGGTTACAGAAGAAGTCTATTCCGGTAAGCTCTTCAAGCTCGTCTATGGTCACGGTATAGTTCGTCAGAGGCTCGTCGTCACGCCATTCGTTGCTCATCTGCTCTGCCCAGAAACCTATGGCACGGTAGCCCTGGCTGTTCTTCATCAGGCAGGCCATGAAGAAATACTTTGGTACAATCAGCCTTCCGTTGATTCGTTCGATAATCTGGTCCTCGCGGTCGATGGTTCCGCCCTTGCATACATACAGCGTGTCAGTGCTGCGTCGTGGCGTCCACGTCCTTACCTGCTCTTCCATTCTTACCCAAAGGCCCTCTCCCTGGTCGGCGCCACTGCTGGTGTAGCCGTTGAATTTATGGTATTGCGGCTGCATGTTGGTAAGGTAAAACGTCTGGTAATTGGCGTCATACGAGTATTTTCTGTCCGCGTTGGGGCAGATATGGCCGTGCTCGTAGCCCGAGCCATAATAGTAGTCGTCTTGCCAATAGCTGCCGGCAGGCAGGTTGTCGGTGTCGTTCATATATCCATCAACCACCCTGTTGTAACTGCCCGAGTACCCTTGGTGCATTTGGTAGCACGACCAGCGCTGCGACTTCTTGTCGCAGTCCCATTCAACGGCGTAGTTCACGCGGTCGGCGTCATACGACCGAGTGCTCGTGCGGTAGACTATTACAACGCTGTTGCCGTCGTCCTTAAGCTTCGGAAACTCCAGGCGGGCCACTGCCGGTTCGTCGGTCACGATGTTCATGTTGGCGTTAGGCCCTGATTCTCCGGAGCCACCGCCCTCGTCATCGTCGTTGCTGCATGACGAAAATGCCGTTGCCGACAAGAGCAAAAGTAGTAGATAATATAGCTTGTTTGTCATCTTGGGAAATAAAAAATAAACTTTTTGGAATAAAAAATGCGTTCGGACGTATATGCGACTACGTCTGAACGCATTTTATAGCTTCATTGAATAATATGTAAATATATTATTTGCGCGCCTTACCGTAGCGGCTCATGAACTTGTCTACGCGACCCGCAGAGTCAACGAGCTTGCTCTTGCCCGTGTAGAACGGGTGCGAAGTGCTTGAAATTTCGACTTTTACCACTGGGTAAGTTTCGCCTTCAAATTCTACTGTCTCTGTACTCTTGCATGTAGAACGTGTAAGGAACATATCGCCGTTGGACATATCCTTGAATACGACGGGGCGATAGTTTTCGGGATGGATTCCTTTTTTCATTTTAATGTTATGATTGAATGTTAATTTAATTTGTCGCAATTACTTGCTTTTGGGGTGCAAAGTTACCACTTTTCCGGCTAATGGCAAAATTTATTTGGATGTTTTATTATATTTATTTAAATGTAATCATGCTTTCCGTCTCATTCAGAAAGGCGGACACCTTTCTATATATGGTTTTACCTCTTGTTCCGTTGCGTCAAACATATCATCATAATCACCGGCTTGCCTGAGTTCGTACAACCGTGAGAACAAGCGTCCGTAAGCTTTGTCCAATAAGCCTGAGTTTATGATTTTCTGTCCTAACAGATGTATTGTTCCTGCATGTGTTTTTACAGAAATACCCTTGTCAAGAAGAAGAGCCGAGGCCATATAGTATGTAGCGTAATACAACCTGTTGCCTGCCAAACTCCAATATCCGAGTCCGGCAACGGCCTTGGCCTCGTCAAAGCTTTTGCGGGCTTTCTCTATTCTGAATCTTATTATGGCTTTCCGCTCTTCCGGTGTCAGCATATCCGTATTCCTTCAGATGTTATGTTTCTGTAAAATTCGCTGCCATTCCGTTTTTCCCATTCTTTCATTGTGTATATGATTGGGTGTATCATTTCGTCCGTTTCCCAACCAAGAGCCCAAAACGGATAGCTGTAAAGTTCATGGTCGCGTTCGCTTATATTGTCTTTGTCCAATAGTACAAGCACATCCCAATCCGACCCATTGTGCCAATCACCCCGTGCACGTGAACCGAAAAGTATAACTTTGGCGTTAGCCGGCATTATAGCTCGTGCCGTGTCTTTTATCCTGTCAGTTATGTTTGCTGCCATGCTTTACTTATCTTTTTAGGCAAAGATAAGTTTTTTGTCTGTTATTTCCAAATATTCCACATTAAATAATATAATTGTTCAGGATAACAGTGTATGTTAATCATAAATTAGCTTTTTGTTTATGAAAATGTACACGTTTACCATCCGTTTTCTAAAAGACGGCAAATTGCGTTGTAAAAGGCCATCAATCGCAATCCAAAAGGCCACCTTTCGAAATGCGAAAGGTGGCCTTTTGGAAAGTGGCTGATTGTCAGATGGTTATAAACTCGTATTCAGCTGTGCTTTATCATTCGGCATAATATATAACCATGTTTGTAAAACGGAATTGTGACGGCAGGCCTTTGGTTGAGCTGACATCAGTAAGTGTTATTTCATTTGCCGAAGCACCTGATACTGTTAAAAGTGTACCGTTAGTGCTTACTGCTCCTGATGTGGTTGTTATGTCGCCTGATGCATTGTATATTCCTTCTTCTGTTTCAGTACAGGTAAACTCGATACCGACAATAGTCTGTGATGAACTTACCGTTATGGAGTTTTTAGGGTACATACGGATGTTAGTCCCGTTGTTATAATATTTCGGGGTGTTTTGGTTTCCTCCGCCGTCGAATGTTAATGTTGTGCCGTCAGCGAGGGTTACTGTTTCAAGTGCTACGCCATCCTCAAGGCCAAGGGTGCTAACGTCAACGGTTATGCTGTTACCGCTGATTTCGCCTCCGCCGGGTTGGTCACCGCCACTTTCGCCGTTACCTTCTTTTACAGTAAGGTTCTTAACTTCCCATGTTCCTGAGCTTGTTTCGCATGAGTAATAAAGAGCGATTACCACATTTGATTTTCCGATAAGTTCTGTCGGGATAGCCGCAGAGTAATTTTCCCATGTTTCCCAATCGCGTCCTTCGGTCAAGGTGCCTGTAATGTCAGTCCATGTTGTTGTTGACGGGTCACCTGTGTAGTTGTTTGTTACAAGTACTTTATTGTTTATTCCCTCAATGGGTTCTCCGTAGTTTGTAACATAACGCAAGATGTATTGGAATGAGATTGTCGCCCCTTTAGATGCGCTCAGGTCGATTGGTGAAGATACGATATAGCTTGCCGACGGAGTAGTGGTCTTGCTTGCGTTGTCATAACCAGTTGCTTTTGCAGTGCTATAATCAATAATCCACGGGTTGCCTTTTATTGTTTCGACCGTAAATACTCCAAAGTCTTTAGAGAAAGTCTCGTCAATGTAAGTGCCGTCAGCCGGAACTTCGGGCTCATCAGGTGTGTCGGGATTCTCTTCGGCTTCACCTTCCAGTATTGAAAGGCTCTTTACTTCCCACGTTGAAGAGAATGACTCGTCGCAAGTGTGGCGTAATGCGATAACGACTTTTCCACCGAGATAATCGGCAGGGATGTTAATGTTCTTATCTACAAATGTGAATGCCGTACCGTTCAAGTCGTCAGTGTTGTAAGTTAACTGATGCCATGTGGCCGTACTTACATTGCCCGTATAATCTTTGCTTATCAGTATGGAGTTGTTCTCGTTGATGTCTCCACGTTCGTAACGCATAGCCATATTGACTGATACGTACGCCTTTTGGGCTTCTGTAAGGTCAATCTCCGGACTTACAAGCCATGTCACGCCAGCTTGGTTTTCCTTTACTCCGTCTCCGTTAAAGTCCTGGTATCCTGTTACCATGATACTTGAAAAGTCGTTGTACCACTCAAGAGTTCCGCTTTCAGAAACGGATGTGAAGTCGCCCATTGAGCTTGTAAAGCTTTGATCAATGTACACTCCTTCGGGTAGTTCTGTGCCTCCTCCGTCGCCGGTAGGAGTATCATAAGGTGCGGGTACGTCTTCGCAACTTGTCAATGTGAACGCCGCAATAGCGAAAGCGAACACTGAATATAATATCTTTTTCATAATAAAATGTATTTTCGTTATTGATTATTCTGCTTGTTTAATGTCGTCGCTTGTGCGCATTACTAACTGCCAGTATGAGTTGTAACGGGTCAATACGCCTGTTATGTCAACCTTGCCTTGGGGCATTACCGTTGCCGCAAAGTCGGCGTATGTGCTTGTACGCACTACGAAACTGCTGCTGCCGTTTATCTCGCGGCTCACTCCATTACCTAATACTTCGTCTTCTGGGGCGAACGTCTTGTTGCCGTCAGCCTCGGTAAGGGTGACGTCTTTTGCAACGATCAGGCGTCCTACAAGTCCATTCATGTAGTCGGTGTCGCTCAGGCGGCTCATGTCTATCTCTATGGGAGTAGCCGTTGCGGGGTCTGCATTACCGATAATCTTGAAATGCTCTTGCCATATTGTGCGGCTCATACGGCTTGGGTAAGTATAAGTCGTGCCTGTATTCCTGTTTGTGTATGTGTACGGTGTGCCGATTTGTGGCTGGTTATTGTATGGACCGATGTACAGGTCTTTCAGTTCAACGAGAATCTCTTGCCCTACCGGTAGATATGCCCAAAGTCCGCCTTGGGCAATGTTTATGATTAAGCCGCTTGTCCCGTCGTCTACAGCAATGTAGTTGTAGATGTTTCCGCCGAGGTCGTTGCCTACGACGCGAGCCTTGATTTGCACGTTCTCAGTTATGCGTGTAGTATCGTTTTGGGCTTTTAGCGCTGATGCATATTTATCCTTCAGGTCGGCGATTGTCATCACGTTAGTCTCCTGCAGGTTATTGTTACCGTACGGAGCAACGTCGCCCGTGGGGTCGTCCCAGTCGTCGTCCATGCATGATGTCACTGACAAACCGAGCAGGAGGGCAGCCATCATGAATTTGATATACTTTATTTTTTTCATCTTCTTTTCTGTATTTATAGAATTAGAATCTGTATGTGATGTTCAGCATACCGTTGGTTCCGTAAGCGTAGAACTTCATCGGGTTGCGTGAGAAGTGGTAACCGCGCTGGTTGCCCGAGGCCGTATAGTCGCTACGGCTTTGTTCGTAACCACCTGTACATAGGTTCTGGTTGTTAAGGATGTTTGTCACCATAAGATTTATTGACAGCATTCCTCGCTTCAGGTAGATACTTCTTCCGATAGAACCGTCGAGCATAAAGCCTCCATGTCCTTGTGCCTGTTCAACGGCAGAAGGCAGTATGTTACCTTCATTGTCGTAAACATCTCCTGTTACGTCGTGACGTGTGTCAAGAGTTTCTTTATAACGGTAACTCGGCGAGTATGAGAGGTATATGCGATCGTAGTAATTGCAGTTGAGGTCGATGTACCAACCGCCGCTGTGGTAGCTTAGGCCGAGGCTGGCTGCGGTGAGCGGAGTGCCTGAGTCGCGCATACCTTTATTATATACAATGTCGTCAATGTACTCGGCGCTGGTAGAGTTCATGTAGCGTACGTTTGAGTTGTTGATTATCTTGGCGTCGCTGATTGTTCCCAAGAGGTTGATGTCGAATGCGCTGGTAACCTTGAACTTCAGTCCTGCCTCAAGGCCGTAGTAATGTTTCTTGATATTTGTGAGCGATACGTACGAGAACGAGTTGATATCGTCGAAATAGTAGTTCTGCCAGTCGGTTACGTTCGTCATTCGGCTGTAGTACGCGTTGACGTTGGCGTGGAGCCATGATGTCTGGAACTGGTAGCCTATCTCCGTGCTGAATATGCGCTCGTTCTTGAGGTTTGTTACGAAGTCGTTGTTGATTTCAGGCGAAGCGAATGCCGTGCGTGCCTGTGGCGCGCGGTGCTCGTATCCGATACCGAAGGTGAAGGTGTTGCCGCGTCCGAGGTTGAAGCTTGTGTTGAGCTTGAATCCTCCGTCCAAAAATTCTGCTGTCTTGCTCTTGCCGTATGAGTTATTGGCGGCAAGTCCGTTACGCATCTTTCCGTCACGTTGCATTGACGTGTAGCCAAGCTTAGCGGCGATGGTATAGTGCAGGATTCCGTAATTCTGGGTGTAGCTTGACCACAGCTTAGCGTTGTTTACGAGCAGGTTGTAGTCGTAACCGAATTTGTCGCCCTCGCGTACAACGGCGTCGCGGTTGTTCAGGTCGTACTGTATTTCGTCCGAATTGCGGTCGTAAGTGCCAAGTGCGTAGGTGTTGATGTTGTGGTATGTGTCGGCTCCGAGGAGGTCTTCCATTGTCTGGTAGTGCATTCCCTTGTTTGTTGCAGCCACGATACCGAGGTTCCACTGCTTGTCCTTACCCAGTTGCTTGTTGAGCGTAGAAGCAAGGGTAAGCGTCAGCGCGTCGTTGTGCTTGGCCTGGATGTAGTACATGGCGTCTT
>OHXU01000392.1_pt1 | contig 15510 bp, 5 predicted proteins | sample 1580091 | NCBI WGS metagenome assembly OHXU01 (sample SAMEA3882529, study PRJEB24775) | human gut metagenome | biome: human-associated habitat; feature: intestine environment; material: feces | place: Netherlands | collected 2009/2010 | reverse complement strand
ACGACCAGTACCTCGAACCCGACCCGCAGACCCTTGAGATCACCGACCTCGCCACCGGCGGACAGCTGACCACCAGCGACCCGCAGATGGGCGTCGAAGGCGACTACACGGTCGCATGGGACACCGCGGCGCACAAGTTCACCATCACGTACTCGAACAAGTACGTGGCCGAACATTGGAAGGCCGGCACGAACCCGCAGGTGCAGGTCCGTTTCGAAGGCACCGTCGCGAAGAACGCTCCCGTCGACCGCAAAGTGGCCAACCAGTGGGCGCTCACGCTGAACAACATGATCACCCCGTCGAACATCGTCGACAACCTGCCGCCGGTCCACAACCCCTCCAAGAAGGACAACCAGTCCAAGGAGCAGGGCGATCCGACCGTCAGCATCGACGGCAAAACCATGCTGCTGGGCGATACCGGCAACTATCTGGTCACCCTCGACCTGAAGCAGACCAACAACGCGTACCGCGTGTGGAAGGCCGGCATCACCGACGATTTCGATGACGAGTACGTCGCCATCGACGAATCCAAGATCGAGGTGCTCGACCAGTCCGGCAAGGACGTGACCGGAAAGTTCAACATCCAGATCAAGGACGGCGTCGCATACGTGTACGCGAAGACCGTGGACACGTGGATCCCGAAGAAGGGCGTCACCGTCAAGGGCGACCCCCAGCCGAAGGACCTCGCCAAGTATTCGACCAACGGCAAGCATGATCCGCTCAACGATCCGGCCATCGACCAGAACCTCCTCGGCCAGACCTACCAGGTCGTCATGCCGTACAAGGTCGTCAAGGTCAAGGATGGGTACACGGTCAGGAACAAGGCCATCCAGGTCACCAACGACACGACCGTGGAGACCAACGAGGTGTCCAACCCGCTCAAGCCCGTCAACCCGGCCAAGGACGTGACCGTCAAGGTCGGCGGCGAAAGCATCGACGGCAGAAGCGTGTACAAGGACCGCACCTTCCTCTACCAGCTCGACAGCTCCGTCATCCCGGCCGACCGCGCCTACCCGCAGGTCGACCAGTGGAAGATCGTGGATCCGCTGAACACCGAGTTCGACCAGTACACGGGCCAGTGGGCCGTGTACGCGACCCGCGACCTGTACAGGGACGGCAAGGTGCTCGCCGCCAAGGGCGACAAGCTCGCCGGCAACGGCTTCGACAGCTCGAAGCTCGGCGGTGAACTGTTCACCGCCACGGCCGACGCCAACGGCCAGGTCACCGTCGAGGCGACCGAAGCGTACCGTGCCCTCGTGTCCGCGGACAACGCGCATGAGAACGGCTGGCGCGCGTACATCCAGTGCAAGCGCCTGAAGGTGTCCGAACGCGTCGAGAACCAGTTCACCGAACAGTTCAACGACAAGGAGTTCCAGTCCAACATCGTGTGGACCCGCACCCCGGACATGACCCCGTCGATCCACATCGAGAAGTACGACGTGGCCTCCGGCGAACAGGCCGGCGACCGCGACGACGTGAAGGACGCGTTGAAGATGGCCGGAGACGGCCAGCAGATCGCGTTCAAGATCACCAACACGTCCAAGACGGACTCCTCGACCGGTGAGGGCGCCTGGTATCTCGCCAAGGACCTGAAGATGGTCGACAGGACCATCGCCGGCGAAGGCGAGGTTGTGGACCTGAAGTATCCGGACGATTGGGACACCCTCGTGCTCAAGCCCGGCGAGTCCACCATCATCACCGGCACGTTGAAGGGCGTCGGGCAGGGCGGCAAGCACACCGACCGTGTGAAGGTCACCGGCACGCCGCTCGTCGAATGCCCCGTCACCGACCAGTTCGGAGACCAGCAGAAGGACGGCGACCAGACCGGCGACGGCAAGACCGACGCCGATGCGAAGGTCGACGGCGACGCGTCCGACACGACAGGCCTCAAGCAGGTCAAGGTCGGCGACAGGACCCTGTGCGAGGACACCACCGTGGACTCGAACACCGACGACTGGAGCGGCTACCGCGAGGATCTCGCCAAGACCGGCATGGCCATCGGCGGCGTCCTGCTGTCCCTCATCGCCTTCGGCGGTGTCGGCGTGACCCTCTTGGGCGCACGTCGCAGGACCTCGACCGTCAAGCACGGCGTGCATGCCGCCAAATGATCCGATGACCGTTCGGATCCGCCATACGGCATGAGTGACGCCACGGGCGGGATGTTGGAGGATTCTCCAACATCCCGCCCTTTTCCTTTCCCGGACCGTGGATGCCGTACAAGGCCGGCGTGGCTCGTCCGAAAGAACGTCCCACGCCCCCATCCATCTTATTGGGGTGCCACCCGTTCGAATATCTGCGCTCATACGGCCATGTGCACGTGGGAATGGTTGAGAGATCCGGCAACCGGCCGGCGATCCGAAAGCGGACGCCGACGATATCGGACTTCCACGGCAGCGTGAGCCGTCCGTGCAGAAAACAGAAGAATCCCTATCAAAGGAGACATCCAGTATGGATATGAAGAAGATCTCAGCCGCGTGCGCGACCGCCGCCGCGTTGGCCGCGTTGTGCGTCCCGGGCTCGGCGTTCGCGGCCGACGGCACGCTCACCCTGAACGCGGGCGACGGCAGCACCCTCGCCGGACACAGCTTCACCGTGTACAAGGTCGCTGGATACAACGACGTCGTCAAGGACGGCGCGAACGTGAAGAGCGTGAGCGCCTCATCCCCGGACGCCACGACCGACGCGTGGGTCAAGGCCGCGTTGAACAAGAACGGCGTGACCTACAACACGTCCGAAGGCCGTAACGCCGCCGAACAGCTCCTGCGGTTGAAGACCGATTCGGGCACGCTGCGCAAGGTCGCCGGCACCCTGCAGTCCACCGCCGCGTCCAGCAAGGTGGCGGCCGTGAAGACCAACCAGACCTCCGTCACGGGCAGTCTGAACCTGACCCTGCCGGAGGGCTATTATCTCGTCGTCGACGCCCAGGGAATCCCAATCCTCGTGTCCACCACGATCGGCGGCAGCGTCAGGATGAGCAACGGCCAGACCCTCGGTTCCACCCAGATCAAGACCAACGTCACCAAGATCGACAAGAAGATCAAGAGCGTGGACGGCACGTGGAAGGATTCCGCGGCCGCGACCAACGGCGAGACCCGTGACTTCAAGGCCACGTTCACCGTGCCGAACAAGCTGGCCGTGGACACCATCACCCTCGAGGACCACATGACCGGCATCGTCTACGTGGACGGCTCCTTCCACGCGACCACGTCGTCCGGCACGGACGTGACCAACCAGTTCGGCACCATCGGCAAGGACAAGGTCGGCAATTCCGACGGCACCGGCTTCAAGGTCACCAGCCTGCAGAGCCTCGTGGACACCTACCAGGGCAAGCAGGTGACCGTGACCTACCAGGGCAAGGTCGTCAACGCGTCCAAGGCCAACCAGGGCCTCAACCAGATCCTGATCACCTCGAACTGGCTGCCCAACGTGGTCCCGCCGGACGTGCCGACCCCGGGGCCGGGCACCGATGAGACCCCGGTCCCGACCTACGACGTGAATCTGAAGAAGATCAGCGCGGCCGACGGCAACAAGGTCATCCAGGGAGCCAAGTTCAAGCTCCACAACGACAGCCTGAACCAGTGGTATGTGTGGAACACGAGCTCGAACCAGTGGACGTTCACCACGGATGAGTCCAAAGCCACCGAATTCTCCACGAACGCGTCCGGCGTGATCAACTTCACCCGTCTGGGCGCCGGCACGTACACCGTGAAGGAGACCCAGGTGCCGACCGGCTACTTCAGCTTCGTCAAGCCGAGTTTCGGCATCCACATCACCGATGACGGGCACGTGACCATCACCGGCAAGAACCAGCCGGGACTGACCGGCACGGTCAACAACGCGGACGGCAAGACCACCACCCCGACCGCCGTGGTGAAGAACATCGACAACATCACCCAGCTGCCGCAGACCGGCGCGACCACCATGGCCGTCATGCTGGTCGGCGCGTTCGCGATCATCCTCGTGGCCACCGCGTCCGGCTTCGCCGCCTACCGAGTCCGCCACGAGAACCTGGGCGACGGTCCGGCCATCGCCTGATTTTTCCGAATCGTCCCCGGCCTCGAAAGCGAAGGTCCGGGGATCCAGGAGCCGGGATCGTGCGGCCTTTTCTCCTGTCAGCCGCACGATCCCGGCCCTCTTCCAAAAAATACGGAACTCACATATGAATCACAAAGGATGAGGGAAATGGGATTCCTTACAAGACTTCTCGCCGGTCTCACGGCGGCCGCGGCGTTGGGAGCCGGCCTGGCCGGCACCGCCAACGCGGTCGACGTGACCGGCGCGGCCGGGACCACGAAAAGCGTCGTGAAGCTCACGGCCGATGACACGAACAACCTGTCGGACCATATCGTCAACGGCAGCTTCGACTATCCATCCGTACCGTCATGGACGGGACTGGCGGGGTCGAGTTCGAACAAAAACAACAAGGGCAAGCGGTTCGCCACCATCAATCCCGGTACCGGCAAATACGGTTCGGGATGCGCCATGTCCACCACAGGCAGGGCCATTCCCAATTGGAACAGATCGAATTTCGCATGGAATTCCACCCAGGGAGACGTGCATTATCCCGGCATGAGCTGCGAGGTCGGCAATGTGGAACTCAATTACGATTCCGTCCACCACAACCAGTTCGCCGAACTGACTGCCGACCAGCAGGGCACCGCGATCTACCAGGACGTGAAGGCCACGCCGGGCACCATGATGACATGGAGCCTGAAGCATTCCAGCGCGACCAGCGCCTACGTGGACAAGATGCAGGTCATGATCGGCGAACCATACAAGGAGACCGCGCAGGAGGCCACCCGTATCGCGTCTGAGAACGGCAACAAGGTCGGCGAGAAGATGACCACCATCTCAACCCCGACCACGTCCGACCGTGCGGACAACAAGAAGTGGGATACGTACTCCGGCACGTATCTCGTGCCCGACGGGGTCACCACGGTACGTTTCACCTTCAAATCCGTCGCGTCCGCGGAATGGTATTCCGGCAATGATCTGGACGACATCGAATTCTCCCGTTCCTACAAGTTGACCTATGACAAGAACTCTTCGGATGCCGCCGGTCAGGTTCCGTCGAACCAGCGTGGCAAGGAGAACACCGTCCAGCCCGCCAAATCCAAGACCAGCGGAACCGTCAAGACCGTCGCGGATACCAACGCCAGCCTGCCGGACCATCTGGTCAACGGCGACTTCAGCGTGAACTACCACGACCAGTGGAAGGACAGCTTCGGCGGCTGGACCAGCATCGACCCGAACGCGGGCAAGACCCTGCACGCCACCAGCCTTCCCAATGGCTCCAGCTGGAAGTGGACCGCCATCAACGGGTGGGACAAGTCCAAGTTCGGCTGGACCAGCACCCAGAAGGCCGGAAGCAACGTCCAGCAGAAGGCCAACGCGGTCGAACTCCAGTACGACGACTCCACCGCCGACAACGTGTACGCGGAGCTCTGCGCCTACGAGGCCGGCACCGCCATCTACCAGGACATCAGGACCGTGCCCGGCACCCTGTACAAGGTGAGACTGCGGCACGCCAGCCTGAACCAGAACTACCTCGACAAGATGCAGGTCATGATCGGCACGCCCGGCCACGAGCAGCCTGTCGAGATGACCCGCACCAGCGTCAACGGGCACGGCGATAAACTCAACGAGAAGTCCACGACCATCGCCACCAAGGTCACGAACGGCAACAACCGCCACCACGCCGACCAGTGGGAGACCTACGAGGGCACCTACCTGATCCCCGACGGGCAGACCACGACCCGCTTCACGTTCAAGAGCATCGACGCCAAGCAGCTCGACTACGGCAACGTGCTCGACGACATCGTGTTCGACAAGGCGTACAGGCTCTCTTACGACAAGAACGCATCCGACGCGACCGGCAAGGTCCCGTCAAATCAGCGTGGCAAGGAGAACACTGTCGAGCCCGCCAAAGCCAAGACCACCGGAACCGTGAAGACCGTCGCGGACGAGAACGTCCGGTACGGTTCCCTCGCTAATGGCGATTTCTCCTACCCCTCGTTCTCCGACATTCAGAAGAACGAGCAGGAAACCCCTGCCGATCTGCGCACGTTCCTCAAATCGGATGACGGCACGCTTTGGTACAACATGTCCGCCACTGATTTTTCCAAGTACGGAAAGATCGGGCAGATCCCCGGTTTCGACTCTTCCAGGTTCGCATGGTCCAGTACCGAGAACGGTTCAAGGGTCGAATTGCAGCAGGACCGCAACATCAAGAACACGTATGCGGAGATCGTCGCCCAACAGGACAACACCAGCATCTACCAGAGCGTGTCCACCGGCAACGGCGGTGTGCTGTACAAGATCCGGCTCAAGCACGCCAGCCGCCAATCCTCCCATGTCGACAGGATGCAGGTCCTCGTGGGATCCGACACGAACCACGCGACGCCTGTGGAGATGACCCGCGTCACCTCTAACGGCCATGGCGACAAGGTGGGCGGGAAGTCCACGACCATCACCACAAAGGTATCCAACACCGATCCCCGCGATCATGGCGCACAATGGGAGACGTACGAAGGCTATTACCAGGTGCCCGAAGGACAGAAGAACACGGTATTCATGTTCAAGAGCCTCGAAGGGTTCAAAGAGGTTGAGACCCTGCCCGGCAACAACGTCGGCAATCTCGTGGACGACATCGAGTTCTCCCGCTCTTACAAGTTGACCTATGACGCGAACTCTTCGGACGCTTCAGGCCAGGTTCCGTCGGATACGGCCGCGAACACCACCCAGCCCGCCAAGGACAAGACCTCCGGCACTGTGAGACTCGCGTCTGACGACGATGTGGTGGAATACGCCGCCAACGGCCTGCCGAAGCAGCTCGTCAACAGCGACTTCGACCATGATTGGCGGAACATCGTCGGCCAGTCCAAGATGAGCGAGAAGTACAACTTCGCCAACATCGACCCCGCGCACGGCGACGTGGAGATCAGCGGCGGCCTCAACAGCAAGGGCGAGGCGTCCAAGCACTGGGTCCACCTCAACGGGTTCGATGCGGCCAAGTTCGGCTGGAAGTCCAACCAGACCGACACCAGGGTCGACGGGCGCGGCGGCATCGTCGAGATCCAACGCTCCAAGGCGAACGACAACATGTACGCGGAGATCACCGCCTCGCAGGCCAACACGTACCTGTACCAGGACATCGACACCGCGCACAGCACGCCCACCGTGTACACCGTGAAGCTCCGGTACGCGCACCGGAACGGCACCATCAACTCCAATGAGAAGATCCAGATCCTCGTCGGAGCGCCCGGCCACGAGCAGCCGGTGGAGATGACCCGCATCGCATCCGACCGGGGCAACAGGCTGGGTGAGAAGTCCACCACGGTGAACGCTCCGAACACGGATGGCTGGCTCGGCTCGTGGGACACGTTCCAGGGTTCGGTCGTGGTTCCCGCCGGTCAGAACGTCAGCAGGTTCACGTTCAAGTCGTTGGGATCCATCGACGGCATCTCCGGCAATCTGATCGACGACGTGCAGTTCAAGCTCGCCTACAAGCTCTCCTATGACAAGAACGCGAACGATGCGAGCGGTTCCGTCCCTTCCGGCGAGACCGCGAACACCGTCAAGCAGGCCAAGGCCAGGACGACCGGCACTGTGAGGGCCGTGGCGGACAGGACCGCTTCCGGTCTGACGGTGCATGACTTGAAGAACGGTGAAATCGCCCCTGTGCAGTATGGCGATTTCAAGTTCTCCACAACCGATGGTGTCACCGCGGACCAGATCACCGACGTGAACGGCTTCACCGTCAAAACGAACTGGAATCCCACGGTGGAGAACCAAGCATACGCCGGCAGGAGTCTGGACACCATGTACCAGCCGAACAAGAATGGCGCGAACCTGATCCTGCACCATGTGGGACAGTGGCGCGACTCCTCCGGCACGCAACGGTGGCTCAATGCCAAGATCACCGTGAACGGCCAGAACCTCGGCTCTCTGGTGTACTACGAATCGCAGCACAAGTTCTTGGCGTCGTATGGCAAGTGGGACAGGCATACCTCGTCTCGTCCGTACATGGATGTGACCGTCGATTTCCTGCTGGATGACGGTTCCACGCCGCAGGGACTGCGTGGTGTGACCGGTTTCACCGACCTTGACGGCGGCACCAGCGGATACAACGAGGGCGTCGAACTCGTCAGCGGCTTCGATGGCGCGTACGTGCGCTCCGACGCACATCTCGCCCGGTTCGGCACGAACGGCTGGGCTGGCGCCACGGATGAGAACGAGAACAATGCCGACGCGCATGGAATGAAGCATTACGTCGGCGCCACATTCACCGGCTCGTCCTTCCGCGTCCGCTGGTCGGTCGCCTCGGGACAGGCCCGCGGGTCCGGCTTCCAACCGGTCGATTCGACCATCGCCTACCGTCTCACCTACGACAAGAACGCGCAGGATGCCACCGGTTCCATCCCGTCCGACACGGCCGCTAACACCACTCGGCCCGCGAAATCGGAGACCGACGGCAAGGTGTCGGACCTCGTGCAGCGGACCACCACCCACGAGGACGGCAGCGTGACCGTCAAGACCATCGACACGAGCACGGACGTGGTGTCCGGCTGCCAGGTCTACTATCCGGCCGGCCAGCGCATCACCCTGGCGACCATGGCGAAGGACGACGACTGCTGGGATTCCAGCATGCTGTCGCGTCCGGGCCACACCCAACTGGGTTGGAACCAGGACCGGAACGCGACCCAGGCGCAGGCCCAGGTCACGATGGTCGAGGGCGGCATGACCGTGTACGCGGTGTGGGTCGGCAACCCGGTCCTCACCTACGACACGAACAAGCCATCCACCTGGTCGGGCCAGATGCCGTCCACCCCGGCGTCCGTATCCGTGGCTTACAACACGGCCGCGGCGGACGGGTCCGGCTGGCGGGCGGGCGACACGACGAAGATCCGCGGCTACAGGTTCCTCGGCTGGTACACGGGACCGCAGGACAATGCGGGCCTGTACGACTGGACCAGGCCGTTGACGGGCAGCGTGACCGTGTACGCGCACTGGCAGCGGTTGCAGGCCAACGTGATCTACAACGCGAACGGCGGCACCGGTTCGCATGCGAACACGACCGGCTGGCAGTATTCGGATGTGACCATTCCCGGTGACACGTCCAAGTCGTTCAAACGCGACAAGTACGTGTTCAAGGGTTGGGGCACTAAACCCGGTAAGGCGGACGTCGTCTATAAGGACGGCAGCAAGGTCGCATTGCAGGACAAGGACATCACCCTGTACGCGCAATGGCAGGAGGTTCACGAGAACTTCGTCGAAACGGGCGGTATCGGCCTGCCGATCGCCATCGCGGGCGGCGTCCTGCTGCTCATGTTCGGCATCGGCTCGACCGTCATGCTCACCAGACGCATGAACGGCCACGGCATGCCGGACGACGAGTGACCGGAACCCGGTGACGGAAGGGCCGGCGGACGGCCATCCACCAACTCCATTCGGACGTGGGTGGAATGGTCCGGACGCCGGCCCTTCCCGTTGCCCATCCCCGTCGATATTCGTGGAACGGATCGTGGCAAAGGTATGGACGTTATGGATTGGGATTGGATCATCGAGGGCGAACGTGCTTCGGAGGGACGTCGCATGCGGCGCCTGCGCCGCATGCGCGCACGGCATTCGAGACGCGTGTTCCGCGCGCTCATCGCCGTCACGGTCGTGTTCTGTCTGTCGGGCGTGGGCACGTTCGCTTGGCTTGGCGTGGAACAGGCCGGAGCGGCCCGCAGGGCGGCCGAATCGTCCGCCCTGGCCGCGAAGGACGACCATTCGGCCGAACATTACGCGCGCATGGTCGCCGCGGCCCGCGCGTACAACCGGAGGCTCGCCGCCGCGCCGGCAATGGCCGACGAGACCGCGACCACCCCGGTCGAACAGGCCCAGCAGGCCGTCGAGCAGGCCCAGCAGGCCGTCGACCAGGCCGCGGCCCAGCCGACCACGCAGCCCCAGCAGGACCAGGTCGCCGCGGCCCAGCAGGCCGTCACGGACGCGAAGACCAGCCTCGACCAGGCCGCGGCCGGCACCCAGCAGGCCCAGCAGCAGGTCCAGCAGGCCCAGACCGGCGTGCAGCAGGCCCAGCAGAACGTGCAGCAGGCGCAACAGCAGGTCGAGACCACCATCAACAACGATCCGAACGTGGCCGCCGCCCAGACGGGCGTCAACCAGGCCCAGACCAACCTCGACAAGGCCCACGACAGCCTCGCCGCCGCGAAGGACAAGGCCGACCAGAGCGCGAAGAACGCCGAGACCATCAAGAAGGCCATGAACGACAGCCAGTCCATCCGTGACGACGCCGCCAAGGCCAAGGAACAGGCCGAACAGGCCGTGAAGGACGCGCAGCGGAAGGTCGACTCGACCGACAAGACCAAGCTCGACCAGACCACCGCCGCGAAGCAGGACGCGCTCGGCAAAGCCCAGACGAAGGCCGACCAGGCATCCGCCGCCGCGCAGCAGGCCCAGCAGAAGGCCGACCAGGCGAAGAGCCTGCTCGACGAGGCCACCCGCATCGCGGGCGACGCGAACGATCCCGCCAAGATCCAGGAGGCGCAGGACAAGGCCAAGCAGGCCGACCAGGCCGTGAAGGACGCTAAGACCGCGCAGGCCCAAGCCACCGTCGCCGAGGCCACCGCGAAATCCGAGGCCGACAAGACCCGCACCCAGGCCGACCAGGCGAAGGCCGCGCTCGACAAGGCGAACGACATGAAGGACGCCGCCCAGGAGAAGGCCGACAAGACCTCCGCCGCCCTGGACAAGGCCGCCGACGCGAAGAACACGGACGCGAAGGCCGTGAAGGACGCCCAGGCCGCCAACGACAAGGCGCAGGCCGCGCTCGACAAGGCCGACCAGGCCGTGAAGGACGCGCAGGCGCAGGCCGACAGGACCAAGGACGAGTATGCGGCCGCGAAGGACGCGTACGACAAGGCGCAGGCCGCCGCGGACGCCGCGAAGCAGGCCGCGGACGAGGCCGCGAAGGCGCAGGCCGAGGGCGCGGCCGGATGGTTCAAGACCAACAAGGCCGAACAGGCGTACAAGTATCTGACCGACGACAGCGTGTCCCAGTACCTGGAATACACGCACATCGGCGCGAAGGACGACGCGACCAGCCTCGACAACCTGCTCAAGGCCCTCGACATGATCGACGAATGCAACAAGCTGCGCGCCGACCATGGTCTGGAACCGTTGAAGGTGTCCGAGACCGCGATGGCGATGGCCATGGTCCAGGCCAACTACGCGGCCAACGGCCATTACAACCACAACTACCAGTACGACAACGTCGGCGAAAACCTCGACTGGGGCTTCTCCGACGACGATCCGTACGACGACTGGTACACGGCCGAGAAGGAGACCTACGACGCGGCCGTGAAGTCCGGCGACTATCCGGACCTCGCCAAGCTGTCCCCGTACGACGTTTTCCTGAAGTACCCGGACCTGTACCAGCAGGTCGGCCACTACCTCAACATCGTCGACCCGGAGTACATCGCCACCGGCATGGCCTACAGCGGCTACGGTGAGACCAACTACGATCACGCGTTCACGCAGGAGTACTTCAACGACTGGAACTCCTACAACGCGAACGACACCACGTTCGATGCCAGCGTGTACCGCGCGAAGGTCGAAGCGTACGTCAACCAGATCAAATCCGCGCAATCCACGTACGAGGACGCGTTGAAGCAGGTCGAGGCCGCCAAGACCGCGCTCGACAAGGCCAACACGGCCCACGCGTCCGCCGTCCTCACGCTCGACAAGGCCACCTCCTACCTGCAGGACACGCAAGACGAATCCGCACGCACCACGCAGCTGCTCGCCGACGCGACCCGCAAGGCCGCAGAAACGCAGACCGCGTACGAGCAGGCGAAATCCGCCGACGAGCAGGCGCAGACGCGTCTCACCCAAGCCCAGGCCGCGCTCGACAAGGCCAACACGGACGTCAAGCAGGCCGAACAGGACAAGACCGCCGCCGACACGCGTCTCGACGTGCTGACCGACGCGAAGAACGCCCTCGCCAAGGCCCAGACCGCATACGACCAGGCCAAGAGCGAAGCCGACCAGGCCCAGCAGGCCAAGCAGACCGCGCAGGACGAACTCACCCAAGCCCAGACCGCGTACGACCAGGCCAAGAAGGAAAGCGACAAGGCCGCCCAACAGGTCAAGGACCTCGAAAACGCCAAGACGGACCTCGCGGCCAGGACCCAGGCCCTCGCCGCCGCACAGGCCGACCTGGACGCGAAGACCCAGGCATACGACGCCGCCAGGAACGAGGCCGACAAGGCCAAGCAGTCCGAAACGGACGCCGAAACCGCGGTCAGGAACGCGCAGCAGGCGTTGACCGACGCGCAGGCACGCCTCGCCAAGGCCAAGAGCGACGCGAAGGACACGGAAGCCGTCAAGACCGCGCAGGCCAAGGTCAAGGAAGCACAGGACGCGCTCGACCAGGCCAAGACGATCCTCGCCAAGGCGCAGGCCGACCTCAAGCAGGCCCAGACGGTCGAAGCCCAGGCCAAGAGCGACTACGAGACCGCGAAGGCAGCGCTCAAGACGGCCCAGCAGGCCGCCAACCCGAAGCATGACGACAATGCCGGCCAGACCAGTCTGAACGCCGCCCAGCAGGCCACGGTCGAAGCGGCCGCCAAGGCCGACAAGGTCATGGCATCCACCGGCGCGGACACGAACGGCATCATCCTCGCCGTCGTCGCGTTCGCCGGCATGGGCGCCGCCACGCTCGACCTGAAACGCCGCCGCATGGACGTGACCGCACGCCACGGCATGCGCTGACCCAATTCCCCCTCCAACAAACAGGCGGCCGGAACAGGACGACGGAAAACCACATGACGGTTTCCCGACCCTGTTCCGGCCGTTTCTCTCTCAGGACCCAGATCCACCACGGTTCGGTAAAATAAGCCAAAGAAGGAGAAACCATGCCCAACACGCAACTGCGTCAACATATCGACGACATGCCCGGCATCCTCGCCAAACTTGAACGGATTCCGGAAATCACCACCCGACTGGACCTCATCGACACCCTGCGCGCCCACGCCCTCTCACTGGAACCGTTGGATGGCGTCGAAACCATGGCATTATCCGATTACGACCGCGACTGGCTCGTGAGATACACCTACAATTCAAACGCCATCGAAGGATCGACCCTGACTCTTCAGGACACATCCCTCGTATTGGAAGGCGAATTCGTGCCCTCGGATTCCCCGGCACGTTTCGTGTTCGCGGCGCGCGGCGTCGCCGACGGCATGGCCTACGTCCGCGAATACGCCTCCGAAAGACGTGAACTCGACCCGGAACTGATCCAAAGGATCCACGAGGTGACCGCATTGGACCTGCAGCCGTTCGCACGCGGCACGTTCCGTCCTTACGGATATCTGGCGAGAATCACCGCGACCCGCGTCAAGACCGCCGACCCGTTGGAGATCCATGACGACCTGCAAGCCCTGATCGACGGGCTGAACGGAAGCGACGCGCACCCGTTGCTCAAGGCCGCGGCGTTCCATACGATGTTCGAAAACATCCATCCATTCATGGACGGCAACGGCAGGACCGGCCGGCAACTGCTCAACCTCATGCTGTTGGAGAACGGATACCGTCCCGTGGCGATCAAGCATGACGCCGGACGTGTTTACGCCCGGGGTCTCGAATCCTGGCAGGTCGACGGTGATCCCGAACCGTTCTGCTCCATCCTGTTCGACTGCGTGGAACAGGAGGAACGCACATTCATCGACCTTGTCGAACGGCTCCGTCATGATCCGAAAACCACGGACGGCTCCATCGCCATGGATGCTCCGGGCCAGGATGTCCAACCGCCGGATCCGGCCGATGTTCCGGACGATCCCGGCATCGGCCTGGTCTGACCCTCTTCGCAGGTCTTGACGGCTTCCAGCATGAGCAAGCCAACGAGACCGCATCCCGAACATAACCGAACATCCGATACCATCCTACAGACGGCCGGAACAGGACGACGGAAACCCATACAAGGGTTTCCCGAACCTGTTCCGGCCGTCCGTTTCCCCTGGAACGTCCACATGAACGAAGGACATCCACGTTGCTACCATGGGAAACGGGAAGCAATGAATCCATCCACCATAATCGCGGGGTCCGATGCTATTTGAAATGAACCGTGTCCTAATGTGCCGGAACCATCCGGTACTGGAATTCGCGTACTCATCGAACGCGGGTTTCATCCTCGAAGTGGGTGACGTGTTCGATCCGAGCCGTGTACCGGTCGGCATGTACGTGGATGGACAGCCCCGACCCGACAGTGATTCGGTGACCGCATGGTGGCGGTCCCGGGGAATCCCCGCCACAAGGGACGGCCTGCGCACGCTGCTCATGGCCACGGGCATCCCCTCCGGAAAAGAACTGCTCGACCGTTCCATGGGATTGAGCCTGTCCGACCAGTACTGGGTCCGGCCGGCTGGCATGGACGCGCTACGTTGGGAGGACCTCAACTTCTTCCACAACGATTTCGACGAACGGCTCGGCAAGGCGTTGTTCACCGGCGACTCATCCCGTATCGGCGACGTGAACACGCCGGACGTGACCAGCGCCGGAGACCTGCCCAAACGGTGGATCATCCGTGACGACGGCGTCAGGACCCTCATCAAGGCGGGACGGTCCGGCCAGGAGCCCGACAACGAGCGGATAGCGTGGAAAACGGCCCGCCTGCTTGGCATCGACCATGTCGAATACCGTGTGGGCAGGATCAACGGGGCCAGGGTGTCGGCATGCGACGAAATGCTTTCGGATGCGGAGGAGCTCATTCCCGCCGGACAGATCATGCGGATCTTCCGGAAGGGAGGATACCGGGAACGGCGCGACATCTGGGTGGAGGCCTGCCAACGGCTCGGCGTCGACCGTGACACGATCATGCACGCCACGGATGATTTCCTGTTCCTCGACTTCCTGCTACGCAACACGGACCGGCATTACAACAATTTCGGTCTGATCAGGGACGTGGAATCCTTCGCCATCCGTCCCGCCCCGATCTACGACAGCGGAGCGGGCCTGTGGAACGGCATGGACCCCGACGCCATGGACAACGGGGACTACCGGACGAAACCGTTCTGGACCGACCAATGGGGAGAGGAGGACAACGCGTACTGGCAATTGTCCCTCATCGACGATTGGGACAGGTACGACCTCGGTGTTCTGGACGACGTGCCCGACATCGTCCACGAACAGCTTTCCACCAACCAGCGCCTCTCCCCCATGCTCATCGACCGGATCACGAGCCTGCTGCGTGGCCGGCTCCCGATCATCAGACATCAAAGGGACGTCGCCGCGCCCCACATGATCGGTTTGCATCCCGACCATGGATTGGACGACCCGACCCCAGGACTCCAACCGCCGGACCCGGCCGATATTCCGGACGATACGCGGCCGGACGATCCAGGCATCGGCCTGGTCTGACCCTCTTCGCAGGTCTTGACGGCTTCCAGCATGATCAAGCCAACGAGACCGCATCCCGAACATAACCGAACATCCGATACCATCCTACAG
>OHXU01000373.1_pt1 | contig 16470 bp, 18 predicted proteins | sample 1580091 | NCBI WGS metagenome assembly OHXU01 (sample SAMEA3882529, study PRJEB24775) | human gut metagenome | biome: human-associated habitat; feature: intestine environment; material: feces | place: Netherlands | collected 2009/2010 | reverse complement strand
CAAATACCGCAGAAACGCCCGCTCCTCGACCGCCGCTATCGTCGAGGTTCCGCCGTTTCACAGAATGTTTCACAAATCGCCTCGCTTGTTTCACGGGGCGTTTCACAGAGTGTCTTGCAGTGAGCATCGCCAATCACCTACCATTCGATATCGGCGATGGGCTGCGGCGTTGCGTTGATCTCCTCGCTGGCCACCTTGCCGGAGCGGAAGCGAATCACTTTATGAGCCATCGGTGCAAGCGCGGAATTATGCGTGATGATCATCACGGTCATGCCTTGCGTTTGGCAAATATCCTGCAGCAGCTGCAGTACTTCCTTACCGGTCTCGTAATCGAGCGCACCGGTCGGCTCATCGCACAACAGGATATCCGGATTCTTGACAATTGCACGTCCGATCGCAGTTCTCTGCTGCTGTCCTCCTGATAACTGATTCGGCAGTTTTTTCTGATGTTCATAAAGACCAAGCGTATGTAACAATTCATCCACATCTAACGGATGATCACTCAAATATGCCCCTACTTCAATATTCTCCCGTACCGTCAGATTCGGTATCAGGTTATACATCTGAAAAATATATCCCAGATGTTTTCTGCGGTAGAGGGAAAGCTTCTTTTCATTCATATCCTCCAGCTGTTCTCCCTGAATGGTAATGCTTCCTGCATCTGCTCCGTCAATGCCGCCAATAATGTTTAGCAGCGTGGATTTCCCGGAACCGGACGGCCCCAGAAGCACACAAAATTCTCCCTTTTCAATCTCAAGATCGATCCCCTTCAGAACATCTACATGGCTCTCTCCTGCCCCGAAGGATTTTTTGATTCCTTTTATCTCCAGAAACATAAACCGCTCCTTCCATTCCTATACAGTTCTTCTTTATATATGAATACACATATATGTTAGTCTGAACTTACTCTTTTGTCAAGAAGCAGACTTATTTTCGTATTTTTTCCATATATCTATATGCGCTGTACCGGTCCGGCTCTTGCCAAAATCCAGTAAAACGTATATAATGTGGGAGTATCTGTATATTTTTAACCAAATAATCTTATTTTTAAAGGAGTGAATATTGAAAGTGGACCCCAGCGACACTTACCAGATAATCATATTACTTATTCTGCTGGCATTGTCAGCCTTTTTCTCATCTAACGAAACCGCGCTGATGTCGGTAAACAAGATCCGTCTCCGCTCTCTTGCAGACGAGGGAAACAAGCGTGCAGCCATGGCTCTCGATATCCTGGAGAACCAGACGCCCAAGCTTCTCAGTGCGATTCTCATCGGAAACAACATTGTGAACCTTTCGGCATCTTCCATTTCAACCTCCCTTGCCATCCATCTTTTTGGAAACACGGGTGCGGGAATTGCCACAGGTATTCTTACGTTTTTAATACTGATCTTTGGTGAAGTAACACCAAAAACCATGGCAACCATCAAAGCAGATTCTATGTCTTTGACAGCGGCCGCTCCGATTGGATTTCTGATGAAAATACTTACTCCTGTTATTTTTATCATCAACAAGCTCTCTCTCGGACTGATGTTTCTGCTGCATGTCAATATTAAAGATGCACAGAAAAAGATGACAGAAGAAGAACTCCGCACTATCGTGGACGTAAGTCAGGAAAATGGTGTCATCGAACATGAAGAACGGGATATGATTCATAACCTCTTTGATTTCGGTGATGCAGAAGCCAAGGAGATCATGGTTCCGCGAATCGATATGACCTTTGTTCAGGCAGATGCCACCTATCAGGAAGTACTTGATATCTTCCGTCAGGATATGTTTACACGCCTTCCTGTTTATGAAGACTCGACCGACAATGTAATCGGAATCATCAACATGAAAGACTTCCTGTTACAGAATGATACCCCGGAATTTTCCGTACGAAACCTTCTGCGGGAGCCATATTTTACATATGAGCACAAAAATACTGCAGATCTGTTTCTGGAAATGCGTAAATCCTCCATTTCTCTTGCGATTGTGCTGGACGAATACGGAGTAACCGCAGGACTCATTACTTTAGAAGACCTGTTGGAAGAAATTGTAGGGGAAATCCGTGATGAATATGATGCCGATGAAGAAGACGATATCACCCGGATCAGTGATCGCGAATTCTATGTACTTGGTTCCGCCAATCTCAACGATGTCAGTGAAGCGCTTTCCCTGCACTTTACTTCGGATGATTATGACACCATAGGAGGATATTGTCTGGGTCTTCTCGATCATCTGCCGGAAAAAAACGAAATCATTTTAACAGATAATAATATTCTTCTCCGTATTGACCGGATGGAAAAAAACAGAATCGAACGGATTTATATCCGGCTTCCGGAGCCGCTGGAGGAAACAAGTTCCGAACAAAAGTCTGAAGAATAATCCGTAAATTCTGAGGGCTGCTTTGGCAGCCCTCATTTTTTATGCCAGCAGCTGTCGAAGCCACACACGAAGAGAATCCTCCGTGATCCATTTCGAATCTCCGGCAAGACCTCCCCTTTCTTTTGGAATCAGATTCTGTCCGGCATCCTCAAAATATTTTTTGCTGATAAACCGGCAATGAAACGAAATAATCTTTCCCCTCGGAAAATCTTCATCCAGATCTTTCGGTTTTACCGGATCGGGATCTTTGGAATCCGGTTTCGGATCTTCCCTGTCAGTCCCCGGAGTTTCCGGATCAGGGTCTGTTGGATCAGGTCCTGCCGGATCAGGGTCTGTCGGGTCAGGTCCTGTCGGATCAGGGTCTGTCGGGTCAGGGTCTGTCAGATCATCTGTGTTCTCCGTCTTCCACACTCCATAAAGATCAATTTTCGGACTGTATCTGATTATCCAGCTGTCCTTTACCACTGCCCCACATTTTAAGTCTGCTTTTTTTGCATCCGGCTTCATTGCCCATCCAACCAGTTTTTTTCCTTTCGTTTTCCACCCGATATTTTCCAAAGGCACTTTTCCATAACCATACGTCATTGTCTGCACATCCATTTCCGTATCATCTTTTGAACTGTTCCGGTGAAAGAAAATCTGCAGTTTCTTTTTCTGTCCATAGGCCACACACCGCACATCATTTGTCACATAAAATTCCTGTTTCTCTCTATCCCCGTAACAATCTCCTCTCCATTCTGCAAAATCATATCCTTTCTTTGCTTTTGCCTTTAAACATGCCGTGTATCCATAACAATACTCTCCACCACCGGAAACCGATGCAATCCCTTCTCCTGCAATCGCATCCACCCAGAAAAACAATCCCTGAATTTCTTTGTGGAAATAATTGTGAAAGGAAGTGTATGACTCTCTGCTCCAGCTTTCCGCACCGGAAATCCCCTGATAAGTCGTATATACTTTTCCAGAAACCGGCCCCTGATCATTCATGGTTCCCTGCGCTTTTCCTTTCCTTACCACAATCATACAGGCATCCATCACCATAGACGCTTTGCCTTTATTTAATGCCTGACTTGCCTTTGCATTCAACCGGTCCTTCAGGTCTCCCAGTGTCAGCGCATACAGATTATATTCTGCACCACCTTTTCTGACACAATGCACCGCATACATATAGTTTCCGCCAAGTTTAAAATACATCGTCTGCAGTTTTTTCCCGGAAGAATCCTTTACCGACAACTTCCATCCGATTGTCCGGTAGCGGATATTCGAACTTGCCAGATTTGCTTTGGTGGCATAATAGATCATCCCATCGGTTTCCGAGAACGGGAAAAAGCATACATTATTTCCATACTCCTGATAATAACTGTATGCATTTTCTGATATTCCAGCATAAATTTCTGTATGTCTGAACGGAAGAAATGTCACCAGCAATGCCACGACCATCCCGAACACCACAATTTTTATCTTTTTTTCCATTAACCGATTGCCACCTCCCAGTATTCACATAATAACCTTCCGTTTTCATCCTGCTGTCCCCCTGTATATACCCCGATAAACTGATATATCTTCTCTCTTTTTGCAAGTGTTTTTGTATAATCCGGAAGTTCCTTTTCCGACGGAAATACACACACCGCTTTCTCAAGCATGGTGATTTTCCTGACCGGACAGTCCTTCTTTTGTAAAAACTCTTTTATCAGCCTGTCCAATTCCTTTCCCCCGAGCTTTCCCTTGGTCCACTTGCGCATCAGAACATCCATTTCTTTTTTGATATTACGGTCAGTAACGCTTCCATCGCTCTGGTAATACAGCCATTGCGGTGTCAACAAATCCGTATCCTGTCTCTGTTTTCCTGTTATGAGGGCCGGATGTGAAATATCTCCTGCATGCGCTGCAGAAGATACATATTTTCCGTCACACAGCACGGAAAGTAACAGGGAAAACAGCATTGCGGTCACACATGCCGCAATTGTCAGTGCAAGGATCAACGCATGTTTTCCTTTGGTTGTCAGTTTTCCTTTTCTATTCATATCTCCTCCTCTTGCGGCCATATTTCTTCCGTCTCTGTTTCCTCTTCGATTACTTCCGTTTCTACCAGTATCGTTTTATCGCATGCTATGGACTTATGAAATCCTCCCGGAAGTACAAAATCTTCCGTTACCCTTACCGAAATAACACCCGAAACCATATCACAGCTTTTTACATCAATGGAAACCCTTGATGCCGTATGTAACTGCTGCCGGATTTCCTGCCGGACAAATGCTTCAACCTCCGTGTCCGACACTTCAGTCGCGTAATACCGGTTCAGATGATATTTAAGTACCTGCGAAATACAGTTTTCCATTTCATTTTTTCTTGTGGAAATACTGTAGATACTCAGACAGGAAACGATCGTATAAACTGCGATCATACAGCCCAGTATTCCTAGTATTATGTTTTTCATCGACTCCTCCAGTACCCTTCAAACGCTGCTGTGTCTGTTTCACACAGTGCGCGGCTCTTTGGAATTCCCTTTTCCACAACCACGCTCATTTCCGACACCAGCGCAATCAATACCAGTGCCGTCACAACCGCGATTGCCGTGCCTGCGTATTGTCTGATCAGTTCTTTCATCAACAGCCTCCGTTTCCCCAAACCTCGATCATCTGCATAATCAATCCCTGTCTGGACAGCAAAAACTGTCCCAGCGTGCCAAAAAACACAACTCCTCCCACCGCAGCCAGTACCGCACTGCCGTATTCTTTTACCACTGCTGCCATATTCTATACCCCCGCAATCAATTGCAGAACTTTCCCAAGCCCTGCCAGGACCCCTGTACCAATCACAAATAAAATTCCACCAATTCCATATTCTTCTATGATCTGTTCCATCTTATTTTTCTCCTTTACTTTGCATAGCTTACAAATGTATGCTGTCTGTTAATTCCCAGAAAAGCAACCTGAAATGGAAACTGCATTTCAATTTTTGCCATATCAACCCCATCCATTCCATATGGTATCTGACTGGCCTGCGAAACGGTTGCCACCGTGGAATTTTCATTAAAAAATGTTACTTTCAGCCGATATCCGGCTTCCTCACTCTGCAAAAAACACTGTCGTACCACACCGGTATTAAAATCACTGTTTTCGATCTCATCAACAATCCGTGCCTGCATATCCTGTGCATTCATCACTTCCATATAGGCTGCCAGAATTCCCATTGCTGTCACCGCCATAAAAAGAGTCAGGAATACTCCCATGAATGCCTTCATGATCTGGCTCATTTTGTATCCTCCTCCCCTTTATCCAAGTCCTGCCCCTGACAGAAATGTCATCATAAACACTGCCATATCCACAAGAAGTTTTAATGACGCTGTCAATACCGGTGCAAGAAACAACAGATACATTCCACTGCTCAGATTTTTAAGCCGTCCCTTTTCTGCGACATCCAGCATCTCCAGATTCCGGTCAATCAGTTCCCCAATCTGCCGATCCGCCCTGCCACTGTTTCCCATGGAAACGGAAAAGAGCATACTCATGGCAGAATGTACTTCCGGTATCTGAAAGCTTTTCAAAAACCGATGGTAGGGAAGCACGGACTCCGGTTCCATTTCCAGCTGGCCAACCAGTATATCCAGATCCCGTCGCAACACCGGCGGAACATGCTCCTGTGATTTCTGCAAAGCAACCTGAACGTTTTCACTCTGCAAAAGCAATACAATATCCATCAGCCATCCCGGAAATGCACACTTGATACTGCGTACCAGCGTTTTTTTGGCAACCGCCCGTCCTACCCGGTGCTGATTTGCCATCAGAGCAACCAGAAGCAGTGCCGCCGCTGTCATCAGCTGATGTCCAAAATAATATGCAGCTGCTGCACCTGCCGCCGTCACAACAGCCAGAACCACCGACAAACGTTTCTCTTTCCGCTCATCATACCGGTAATATTCTTCTATTTTCTTTGCATCTGCCTCATCGGTATGTCCATCCAGGGCCAGCCAGTCGATGGCGAGATATTTCTGCGCTCTTGTAAAAATCAGATCATCAAGGATCACAACTACAATCGTAAGCACCTGAGAAATCAAATTTTTACTGATATCAATTTCCATAACCGGCAGATATAAAATCATCCCGCATATCAACAATGACGCAGCAATTGACATTACAATATCCACAAACATTTTCCTGCGTTCCTTCATAGAACCACAAATCCGCTGCTCCCATCTCTTTTTATCCGCCAGAAGCAATTCCACCGGTCTTTCTATTGCTCCTCCGTAAATCTCTACATGTACAATAAAATCATGTACATTTTTTATCCGGCTGCAGGCATATTCCCGTTCGATCATCTGCAGGGAATCCCGCATGACATCAGTTTCATCAAATGTCATATGCATATGATCAATGGCTTTTTGGAGAACTCCGCGCATCGGACCATCCACCATCGCCGCATCTACATTCACCAGTGCTCTCTCCACTTTTTCTTCTTTGACGAAAGCATACAACAGCATATCCAGGTACTCGGATACCTCCTCAAATTTTCTCTCGTATACGATCTTTTTTTTGTACCATTTCCGGTGTCCGGAAATCCGAAGCAGCAGAAAACCGCCAATGACAACCGTCGTAATCCAGTGAAGTTTTAAGAGCAGATGCAACGCATACAGTGCCGACAGTACAACCAGATAAATCATGTTTCCACCTCCCTGTCTGCATCCTTTCCAAGCTGCTGGTCCAAAAGGCTGCAAAGCAGCGGGTTGTCAACTCCCTCTCTTTTAAACCGCCGCAACAGCGATTCCGGAAATTCTTTCAGCACCAGTTTTCCATCGGTCACTGCCATAATAATTTTGTTTTTTTGGCCTTCTCTGTCAAAAAAACATACCTGGTCAATATAACGGTACACCTGACCGGCCCCGTTCTTTTTCTTTCGGATCAGAACCCCGACATCCATTGCCTGATAGATATCGTTTTCCAGACGGTCCGCATCCACACGCGTTTCAAGCATATTTAAAATCCGGTCCGGGATATTCCGGACATCGTCCGTATGCAGGGTGGTCATTCCCCGTACTCCCGTTGACCACCCTTCCAAAAGGTATTTCACCTCCTTGGAACGCGCCTCCGAGAGCATGATCCATTTAGGATTTAACCGCAGGCTTGCCTTGATCGCATCCGCATAATCAAACCGGTCATTGACCCGCATCTCAATACAGTCTTTCCCCGGATTCGTTGCGGAATACCGGATCTCCATGGTATCTTCGATTGTGATGACACGCTCGTTTCCCGGAACATACTGGGAAAAAAATTTTACACACTCCGTCTTTCCAATTCCCGGCATCCCGCAAAAAATCAGATTCATTTTCGTCAGCACGCAATTGACCAGTACTGCAAGAATATCCCTGCTGCAATACTGTTCCTGCAGTGCTTTTTGTGCTGTCAGCCGAATGACCGGCGGTGTTTTCCGGATGCTGATACTGCGCCCGGAACGTGCGATCGACTCATGCAGAACTGTCACCCGCAGCTCACTGGTTTCTGCCTCCAGCTCCGGATTCTGCTTGTTAAACTGCTGACTGACCACATTTGCAATCCGCTGGGTAAACTGTTCTACAAATGCCAAAGTCATATTCTCATCCACATACGCCTGATTCACCCGGTAACGTTCGTTATAGATATTGGTCAGCCAGATCTCCCGCCCATTGTAATCGACATCTGTGATCTCTTCGTTCGCAATATATTTCCACAATGGACCGAAATACTCTTTTCCAAGTTCCATACAGCCTCCTTAGGGTGTCGGCAGACCGGTATTTTTGTTCGCCTGGTCAATAAAATTTTTCACCAATGTCTGAAACGCACTTCCGATCGGTCCGCTTGTATCCGTTCCCACAACTGCTGTAATGACAAGGATCACTGCAAGAATCGCTACCACGGTAATTAAAATACCGCCATATTCCTGAAATATTTCTTTCATATTTTCATTTTCCTCCTGTATGAAGGACGTTCTTATGGGAAACCACAGAAGAATATCTGTGGGCACAAAAAATGCGGCGATTGCATCACATGCATTGCCGTACTGAAAAAAGATATTTTTACTATACCGTTTTTTGGGTTTTTGTAAATAGTTCTTTGGTACTAAAAAAGGACTTCCGCACCGGGAAGCCCTTCTTTTTGCTTTTACCTTAGTCATTCACTCTATTTTTCTGCCAGAAATTTTTCTGCTGCAACCATGCGTACCACAACAACAAATACATTTGCTGCCTGCTCAAGTTCGGCAAGCGACGGATACGTCGGTGCAATACGGATGACAGAATCCTTCGGATCTTTTTTGTAAGGGAACGGGGAACCCGCACCGGTCAGTACCACCCCTGCCTCTTTACACTTTAAAACAATCTCCTTTGCGCATCCTTCCGGTGCCTCGAAGGAAATAAAATATCCTCCAAGCGGATTCATCCATGTACCGATTCCGCGGGATGCCAGTTCATCGGAAAAGATCTTCTCAACAAGCTCAAATTTCGGACGAATCAGATCTGCCTGTTTTTCCATATGTGCCTTGATGCCATCAACATTCTTAAAAAACTTCACATGACGCAGCTGGTTAATCTTATCATGGCCAATGGTCTGAATCGTCAGGCGCTTCTTGATATCTGCAATGTTTGTCTCTGAGGAAGCGATTGCTGCAATACCGGAACCCGGGAAGCTGACTTTGCTGGTAGAACAGAATTCAAATACCATATCCGGATTTCCTGCCTTTTTGCACTCCTCTAAAATATCCAGAATCTGTGCCTGATCCTCTTTGTAGAGATGATGTACCACATAGGCATTATCCCAGAAAATACGGAAATCTGCGGCTGCCGGCTTTAAGGCTGCAAATCTGCGGACCGTCTCATCCGAATAGACCACACCCTGTGGATTGGAATATTTCGGCACACACCAGATTCCTTTTACCGTCTCATCGTTATTCACATATTTTTCTACCAGATCCATATCCGGTCCATTCTCTGTCATTGGGATGTTGATCATCTCGATACCGAATGTCTCTGTGATGGCAAAATGTCTGTCATATCCCGGAACCGGGCAGAGGAATTTTACCTTATCGAGCTTACACCATGGAGTGTTGCCACAAATACCAAACATTTCTGCACGGGCAACCTGATCATACATGATATTCAGGCTGGAGTTACCATATATAATCACATTTTCCGGTTTCGTTCCGATCACATCTGCTATCAGTTTTTTAGCTTCCGGAATACCATCAAGGACACCATAGTTTCGCAGATCGGTGCCGTTTTCACTCTTTAATGCAGTCTTGGAATCAAGCACATCAAGCATTCCCATGCTTAAATCAAGCTGGTCTGCTCCCGGCTTTCCTCTGGACATATCCAGTGCAAGACCCATACCTTTTATTTTTTCATATTCGGCTTTGAGTGCGGTCAGCTCCTGTGTGAGTTCCTCTTTGCTCATCTCCTGATAGGTTTTCATGGTAAGTTTTCCTCCTTATTATTCCTCTGGATTTTCTTTGATTTTTTTATAATAGGCGCGAATCTGCTGCTCATATCCGTTTTCCGACGGCTCATAAAAAACCTCACCGGTCAGTCCGTCCGGCAGATACTGCTGCTTCACGTAGTGGTTTTTATAATCATGGGCATATTTGTAACCTTTTCCGTGCCCAAGCTTTCCTGCCGATTTGTAGTGGGCATCCTGCAAATGCACCGGTACCGGCGGTGTCTTTGTCTCCTGCACTACACGCATGGCCTTATCAATGGCATTGATCGCGGAATTACTCTTTGGCGCACTTGCCATATAAGTAACTGCCTGTGCCAGTACAATCCGTGCTTCCGGCATTCCGAGCCGCTCCACCGCCTGTGCCGCAGCTACTGCAACCTGCAATGCCTGCGGATCAGCATTCCCGATATCCTCAGATGCCAGAATCATGATTCTTCTGGCAATAAATTTCACATCTTCCCCCGCATAAAGCATCCGTGCCAGATAATACACCGCGGCATCCGGATCTGATCCACGCATGCTCTTGATAAAAGCAGAGATCGTATCATAGTGATTATCTCCCGTCTTATCGTAGTTGATGACCCGCTTCTGAATGCACTCACTGGCCACATCCAGTGTAATGTGAATGATCCCATCCTCACTCCGGTCCGTGGTCAGAATTCCAAGTTCAATGGCGGTCAGCGCTGCACGCGCATCTCCGTTTGCCATGTCAGCTAAAAACTCCAGCGCATCATCATCCATCTGTGCATGGTAAGAACCCATGCCCTTTTCCGTATCATTGACCGCCCGAAGCAGCAATGTACGGATATCCTCCGTGGAAAGTTTCTTTAACTCAAAAATGACGGAGCGCGACAAAAGCGCAGGATTCACTTCGAAATACGGATTTTCCGTTGTGGCTCCGATCAGAATGATCGTGCCGTCCTCGACAAACGGAAGCAGATAGTCCTGCTGTCCCTTGTTGAAACGATGGATCTCATCGATAAACAGGATCGTTTTCTTTCCATACATGCCCTGATTGTTTTTTGCCGCGGCAACCACTTCCTCCATGTCTTTCTTGCCCGCCGAAGTCGCATTGATCTGCATGAACTCTGCACTTGTGGTATTGGCAATCACTTTCGCCAGCGTCGTCTTTCCCGTACCGGGCGGTCCGTAAAAGATGATGGAGCTGAGTTTATCCGCTTTGATCGCACGGTACAGCAGTTTGTCTTTCCCGACGATGTGCTGCTGCCCGACAACCTCATCAAGTGTGGTCGGACGCAACCGTGAGGCAAGCGGTGACTCATCCTTCATATTCTGTTGTCTCATATACTCAAATAAATCCATTCGTATCCAATCCCCATATGAATATCATTCAAGATCTTTTTGAATAATTTTTGTGTGTATCCTGCATTTTTATTCTTTGCAGGAATTTTTCCACAAACTTCTTTACGCTTTGTTCTTTGCGATATTTCTATGTAATTTCTATTATTCTTTCATTTCCCGCTTATCTCATTTTGAAAGAAAAAGCGTCAGGAAATTCATTTCATCCTTATAAGGATACATGATTTCCTGACGCTTGACAAGTTATTATTGAGATTTTTTTACATAAATATTGCTTTTATTTTTGTACAGATGCTGTAAGTGCACCATCCTTCACGTCAATGAGGATCGTATCTCCCTGCCGTACCTGATCTTCGAGAATCAGTTTTGCAGAGAGGGTCTCTACATGCTTTTGCAGGAACCGCTTCAATGGTCTTGCACCATAAACCGGATCGTAACCATGTTCAACCACAAAGTGCTCCGCTTCCGGTGACAATGCCACCTTGATCTCACGATCAGAAAGACGTTTGTTCAGATCATCCATCAGCAGACGTATGATGCCACCAATATTTTCTTTTGACAGTGGCTTAAACATAATAATCTCATCCAGACGGTTCAAAAATTCCGGTCGGAAATGTCCCTGCAGATCTTCCATGACTTCTTTTTCTGCCTCCGGCGAAATGTTGCCGTCTGCATCAATGCCATCCAGCAGATACTGCGATCCAAGGTTACTGGTCATAATAATGATCGTGTTCTTGAAATCTACGGTACGTCCCTGTGAATCTGTGATCCGCCCGTCATCAAGTACCTGTAACAGTACGTTAAAGACATCCGGATGTGCCTTTTCCACCTCATCAAACAGGACAACAGAATACGGTTTTCTCCGCACGGCTTCTGTCAGCTGACCGCCTTCATCGTATCCGACATATCCTGGAGGCGCTCCGATCAAACGAGACACGGAGTATTTCTCCATGTATTCACTCATATCAAGACGCACCATGTTGGATTCATCGTCAAACAGGCTGGCAGCAAGTGCTTTTGCAAGTTCGGTCTTGCCGACACCGGTCGGTCCCAAAAACAGGAACGAACCAATTGGTTTGGTCGGATCTTTGATTCCTGCTTTGGAACGGATAATCGCCTCGGTCACTTTGGTAACACCATCGTCCTGGCCTACCACACGTTTGTGGAGTTCCTCATCCAGGTGCAGTGTCTTGTTCCGCTCGCTTTCGCTTAACTTCGCAACCGGGATTCCCGTCCAGCGGGAAATAATCTTTGCAATCTCTTCATCGGTGACATTTTCGTGTACCAGGGACAGATCACGGTCTTTGAGTTTATCTTCCTCAATTTCCAGTTCTTTCTGTAATCCAGGCAGTTTACTGTACTGCAATTCCGCAGCTTTTTCATAATCTGCGTCACGCTGTGCTGCCTCGATCTCCTTCTTTGTGCTCTCAATCTGCTCTCTGACCTTGCTGACATTGTCAACTGCATCCTTTTCGGTGCTCCACTGCGCTTTTCTGGTATTAAACTCATCACGCAATTCTGCAAGTTCTTTCTGCAGATCTGCCAGACGCTCCTGACTCAGATGATCGGTTTCTTTCTTTAATGCCGTCTCCTCGATCTGCATCTGCATGATCTTCCGATTCATCTCGTCAAGCTCTGCCGGCATGGAATCCAGCTCGGTCTTTATCATTGCACAGGCCTCATCGACCAGATCAATTGCTTTATCCGGCAGGAACCGGTCTGTGATATAACGGTTGGAAAGAACTGCTGCCGTAACAAGCGCAGAGTCCGTAATCTTAACGCCGTGGAATACTTCGTAGCGCTCCTTTAAGCCACGCAGGATGGAAATGGTATCTTCCACCGTTGGCTCATCTACCATAACCGGCTGGAAACGCCGCTCCAGGGCAGCATCTTTTTCGATATACTCCCGGTATTCATTTAAGGTTGTGGCACCGACACAGTGCAGTTCGCCTCTGGCAAGCATTGGTTTTAACAGCTGTCCGGCATCCATGGCACCATCGGTTTTTCCGGCTCCGACGATTGTGTGCAGTTCATCAATAAACAGAATGATCTGTCCATCCGAATTTTTGACATCGTCAAGAACCGCTTTCAAACGTTCCTCAAATTCACCACGATACTTTGCACCGGCAACCAGGGCGCCCATATCCAGGGCAAACAGCTTCTTGTCTTTTAAGCCTTCCGGTACATCTCCTTTTACGATACGCTGTGCCAGGCCCTCGACAACGGCAGTCTTACCTACACCGGGTTCACCGATCAGCACCGGGTTATTTTTGGTCTTACGGGAAAGAATCCGGACCACATTCCGGATCTCCTCGTCACGGCCGATCACCGGATCAAGTTTCTGCTGTCTTGCACGCTCCACCATATCATAACCGTACTTTTCCAGTGTATCATATGTTGCTTCCGGGTTATCGGAAGTGACACGCTGATTGCCGCGGACGGTAGACAGTGCCTGCAAAAACCGTTCCCTTGTCAGCCCATATTCTTTCATCAGTGCTTTCATCGCCGGATTTGGATATTTGAGCATTGCAAGGAAAATATGCTCGACAGAGACATATTCATCTCCCATTGCCTTTGCCTCATCCTCTGCATGGATCAGCACATTGTTTAAATCTTTTCCGACATAGACATTGCTGTTGCTGCCGGATACTTTGACGCGCGCATCCAGTTTACTGATCGCATTCTGGGTGAAATGCTGTACGTCAATTTCCATTTTCTCTATCAGTTTCGGGATCAGTCCCTCTTCCTGCTGTAACAGGGCAACTAACAGGTGCTCCTGCTCAATCTCCTGATTTCCATAGTCGTAGGCAAGCTTTTCGCAGTTATTGATCGCTTCTACCGACTTTTGTGTAAATTTCTGTATGTTCATAGCAAGCCCTCCTCTTAACTATCATCATGTAACTGTGCTGTTTTTTGCATCCCAGTTACTATTTTTCTCGATTACGATATTGTTATACACCTGTTTTTAGCACTCGTCAAGTAGGAGTGCTAACAAAAATTCTAAAGATTTTATAAACATTGGAATATATTGTTGAATTGTCTGAAAATTGTTTTAGACATAAGTTTTTTCAATGTGACGAAAGAAGGGGGATATTCTCTTTCTCCAGAATCATCTGTTATTAATTGTAACGGATGTTTTGCCGATATAATAGACAACACAAACGATGATCTATTACAGAAAGGAACTTTTCATGCAGATTCATTTATCACTGATGTCCCAGAAGAATCCCTCATCCGATTCCTCATCCTATGATCTTTCTTCTCCTCAGGGACGCATGCTCTATGTGAGAGAAACAACCAATGCCGCATTTTCTTCCTGGACTTCTCCCCTGCAAAGACAGGACCCTGATACGCAGGAAGAAAAAAAACAGGAAATGCTCTCCCGCATTATGGGAAAATTAAAAAGTGGGAAGAAGCTTTCTGCCAAAGAACTGGATTTTCTGCGGCGTACCGATCCAATTCTGTATGCCCACGCCCTACGCGTCCAACGAATGGCGGAGGCTTTAAAACAGCAGCTCTCCCATGCAAAAAGCAAGCAGGAAGCAAATGATATGATTACATCCGCGATTGCCGGGGTCTCGGACAAAGATCCGGACAAAGAATATCTGCTGGCTGCTTACAATGAGGTTTCCAAAAATTTTCATAAATCACCGGCTTATCAGCGTCTGCCAAACACTCCGGAAGATGCCAAAAAAAGAAAAACGAACAATCCGAATGCTCATTTTTCCGATGATGAGGACACGAATGACGATACGGATGATCTCCTGTCATGGACCCCGCTTCAGGAAATTATTGATGCGGCTCCAACACTAGAATGTCAGGGCTAGGCTTATATAGCTGGAACATTATTATTTCAAGTAGTGTTCCAGCTTTTCATTTACACACAGACGGATTTTTGCCATTTCCATCTACAGTGGTTGTGTGCTCACCATAATACGTATTACTGTATGTGAGATCATAGGCAGGACTTAAACGCCACATATCATCCTTTTCATTATAAATGTAGGTAAAGTTTTTAGAATGATCATCACGATTATGTGCGAATACATTAAAACACATACGACGATACATATTTTCCACATCCTCTGTACAATCCCTTGTCAGAATTTTTGTCAACTTCATCAATTCATGATAGTCCAGACTTGGTTGATTAAAATCTAACTCCAATAAGGCAGCCGCAGTTAACATATGTGCCCTTTTTATTTCATTCTTTTCTATTCTTCGATCAAATCTCTTTGTTCCAAAATATCCCGGACATATATCTGATGAAAAAAGCCGTGTTTCACTCATTACAATTCCACAGGCTTTTGCACACAGAGAATAATCGTATTCCATTTTTCCCACATCTTTTTTGTCCACATGTGCCGGAAATTTAATAATCCAGTTTTCTCCATCTATTTCCGTCATAATCTTAGGTCTTGCACCACCACTGGTTCCTCCCAGCCGGTACAATTCATCTAATTTCTCCGAATATTGCGTGCTTAATATTTTCTGGCAATGCACAGATAGTTCGTCCAGATCATCCATCTGTTGTCCCATCCCAATCTCCTTCTGCGGATGATAGGTCAAAGCTCCCATTCCAGATTTTCCCACGATGGCAAGACGATCCAATACCGAATATTGTGCTTCCTTTTTTCCACGTTCTTTCAGCAAACGCTCCAATAAAAGCTGTCCCCATGCATCCGGTAAACTATCTGCAAATACTCCGAACAATCCGTCAAAATAATCTTTTTTGGGCACAAACACTTCATTTTTTAGCGGAAGCGAAAATGGACTGACTGAAAATCCATGCTCCAGCCATTCTTCACTATAAGAAAATGCCACCTTATGATTCGCGGTCAATGCAAGCGTTCCCACAAGCCGGTCATCCATCCGAACCTCAAGACTTTCCCTTTGACTCATTGATTACCTCCTGAATATTTCGATATGGTACCTGTGTAAAAAGATCCCGCAGTTCATCTGCAAGTTCCAACGCCATAGCAAGTTTTGTCAGTGACAAAAGCGAAATCTGTCCTGTTGTCTCAAATCGTTTAATAGAACCGTAACTTACTCCGCTCATATCCGAAAGTTTCTGTTGCGAAACTTTCCGCCGTCTGCGAATACGGCGCATACGTTCTGCCAGTTTTTTATCCAGTTCTTCTGCTGTTTCCCATACCAGTGCTTCCATATCATGCCCCATCTTGTCAGATAATATTTTATCTATTTCACGCGATTTTACTTATTTTTATATAATATATTATCTAATATTTTAGCATATCTCTTCGGGTAGGGTAAATAGTAACCCGAGAATCCCATTTGTAACCCAAGACTCCCCATTTGTAAA
>OHXU01000368.1_pt1 | contig 16643 bp, 10 predicted proteins | sample 1580091 | NCBI WGS metagenome assembly OHXU01 (sample SAMEA3882529, study PRJEB24775) | human gut metagenome | biome: human-associated habitat; feature: intestine environment; material: feces | place: Netherlands | collected 2009/2010 | reverse complement strand
CGCCGCATCTGTTCGATAAGCTGGCGCATGTTGTCCTCGGTAGCCTGTCGCCTCATACGGCGCGCCTTATCGACGGCGGCGGCCAGCTCGTCGGGGTCGACGGGCTTCAGCAGATAGTCAATGCCGTTATACTTGAAGGCGCGTATGGCATACTCGTCATACGCCGTGATGAAGATTACGGGCGACTGGACATCTGTCCGTTCGAGCGCGTCGAAACTCAAGCCGTCGGTAAGCCGTATGTCGGCGAGTATCAGGTCGGGCGTGTGTGACGACAGATAGTCAGCCGTCTCGTCAACGCTGGCCGTCGGTCCGTCAACGTTTATGGTGTAGTCTATCTCCTGCAACAATCGCCTCAGGCGGTTGAAGTTGCGCTTTTCGTCCTCTATGATAAGTACGTTCATTGTCGGTAAGATTGCCGCCCGTGCGCTCTCCGTACATGCAAAGGCACGGTTTGGGCACAGGGCGGCCGGTTTTACAAGCTATATATGATATCATTAAAGTATTGCCAAGGCAGAGGCTGTCACTCATGCAGCGCGTCCGTGATTATAGGAAGGTAGACGGTGAACACGCCGTCGGCCTTGGACACTCTCGGCTTACGGTTGCACAACAGGGCGTAGCGGACGGTAATGTTGCTCAGGCCGACGCCCGTTGACACCGTCGGCGAGGCTAGCGGGTGCATCGTATTGCTTACTACCACGCAGCCGTCGGCCACCGACAGGCGCACAAGCAACGGCTGTGTGGCGGAGAACCGGTTGTGCTTCAAGGCGTTCTCAACGAGTAGCTGTAGGCTGACGGGCGGTATGCGGCCTGGAGAATTGCGCAGCTCGCCCGACACGGAGACTATCACCGCATCCTCGTAACGCATGCTCATGAGGTACATGTAGGAGTCGAGGAAAGCCAGCTCGGCCGACAGAGCCACTGTGTCCTTGTCGTGGTTGCCTATCACGTAGCGGTAAACCTTCGACAGGTTGTCGAGAAACTTCACCGCCAGCCGCCCGTCCTCCACAATCAGTTCGGACAGTATGCTGAAGTTGTTGAACATGAAGTGCGGGTCAATCTGCTGCTTCAGGGCGTTCATCTTCTCCTGCATGGCAACGGTCTCGAGGCGCTTCTTCTCGTCGGCATCAATCATGTACTGGTGCAGGTAGTAGGCGCTGGTGTACGTGCCGGAGATGAACGCCGCCATCGTAGCGTACACGTAGATGTGCTGCACCTGCAGGAACGGCAGGCCGTCAATGAAGAACAGATAGCCCGTAAGCCGCGCGAGGACGTATGCCACGAGGTTGTTGAGCAACAGCAGTGTCACCGAATACGCCATCAGTCCGCCGTAAGGATGGGCCGTGGAGACCAGCCGTTGGTGAACGGCACGGCTGTAGAAGATTGACAGTTGGACGAAAAGGAATATCATGACGAGCGTCGTCACGATGTCTATCACGTATCCCCAAGCCGGATAACCGCCGCCGAGGTAATAGTCGCGGGCCACGCTGTCGGTAGCAATGTACAGCAACAGGTACAGCGCATAGGTAACCAACGTGAGCAGCAGGCGGCTCCTTAATGTGTCAAACCAGAACTTCATAGTGTCTCGTCCGTATTTCAACCGTGGTGCAAAGTAAGTGTTTTTAACCCGAACAAACAAACAAAAACATACCGAAACGTGAAAATACGCCGACGGAAGGAATACCGCAAGCTACGATTTACATGCCCGCACGATTCACGTTTGGCGGCAAATGATTAACTTTGCAACCGTTAAACAGATATTAAAACATATTGACATGGCATTGATAAAGACAGTAAAGGGCCTTGCGCCGAAGTGGGGCAAGGACTGCTATTTCAGCGAAACGGCGGCAATAGTGGGCGAAGTCGTGATGGGCGACGAGTGCTCAGTATGGTTCAACGCAGTGGTGCGTGGCGACGTTGCGTCGATAACGATGGGCAACAGGGTGAACATCCAGGACGGCGCCTGCGTACACGTGACCAACACTACTGGCCCCGTCGTGATGGAAGACGACGTAACCGTAGGCCATAACGCCACGGTGCATGCCTGCACGATACGCCGCGGCGCGCTCATAGGTATGGGTGCGACGGTGCTCGACAACGCCGACATAGGCGAAGGAGCCATCGTGGCGGCAGGCGCGCTGGTGCTCCAGGGCACGAAGATTGGCCCTCACGAGATATGGGGAGGAGTGCCGGCGAAGTTCTTGAAGAAAACCAGACCTGACCAGGCGGAGAGCTTTGCCGCGCATTATGTTGAGTACTCAAAGTGGTACTTGGAGAATTAAGAGTTAAGAATTAAGAGTTAAGAAAATGTGCCTTGCTGGTTATTATTCCAACAAGGCACATTTTCTTAATTATAAACTCTTTGTCTTAAATTCAGAGAGAATTGTTTTCTTAATTCTTAACTCTTAATTCTTAATTTAAAGAGTGTATCCTGTCCATCCGAAAATGTCGGTCTCGCAACCAGTGTTACCGTCGGCAATGTTAACCGTTGCGCCTTCGGGATTACCGCTGTTGGTCAGGGCGCCTACGTTGGTCGCACCGTTGGTGACGTTGATTACGCTTGTCGGGTCAGCGTCATCCAGGCCGTCGGTAAGGTCGACAAGCTCCTGTATCTCGCCCGAACCGATTACGAGGGCATTGTTGATTGTTGCCTTAGCGAGGCGACGAACCTTGATTGCGTCCTGCATCGGATAGCTTGAGAGGTTCTCTATTGTCATGTTCTCTATTGTAAAGTCTGACTGCGGAGAGTGAGCCGTGCTGCCTTCGCCGTCAAGGTTGCCGTCAGCCTCAACGCCGCGCGGGTCTGACTCGGTGCTCGTGAAGCCAGCCTCCCAACGTCCGTAGCAGTTGGTCAGCGTACCTGAATAACCCTGGGTGAAGTCGAAGCAGTCATCATCGCAATTGACAACAAGCAGGTTGCTTACGTTCACAGAGCCTCCGAAGAACTCTATACCGTCATCTGCGCCCTCGGCAATGTAGATGTTCTCGATGGTTGTTCCTGCGCCTACGCCGTTAAGGGTAAGTCCGTTGTGCTCGATGTCGGCACTTGAGCGGGCGCCCGAGTAGAGGATACTTACGTAAGTGAGAACACCTGAGTTGTCGTTGTTCTGGTCGCCACCGTAGGGAACGTTGTTGTCAATCTCTGTCACACCCTCGTTCACACTACCCGAAGGACCTGATATAACGGCATTTCCGTTGATTATGATACCGCCCCAGTAACCAGCTGTTGCATTGCTTGCGTCGGCCGTGAAAGTGATGGGAGCGTCTTCCCTACCCGTAGCGTAAATCTTTCCGCCGCGCTCAACGAGAATGAAGTTTGAGAAACCTTCCCTTGCCTTGATTGTCATGCCGGCAGGAATAAGCAGCACTCCGCCCTCTTTCACATGTACAGAGCCGTTGATGAAATACTCTTGTCCAGCCTCCAAAGCTATCGGCGAGCTGATTTCAAGCGGCAGGTCGCCAGCTGCTGCAACCGTGGTGTTATTCAATTGGGGGAATTCATATCCCGTCCAGCTCAACGCCGAAACGTCAGCGCCGTCGTTGCCTGTCTCGACATTCACTCCTGAATAAGTGGTTCCGCCATCGTTTATGGTAGCGTCAGAAATGTAGTAAGCGTTATTGCTTACGCTCATATCCGTACTGCTGCCTGCTCCGCCCTTGCCGTCGGTCAGGTCAATAAGGTTCTCTATCTGGCCTGAGCCATACACAACGGCATCCGTTATGTGTGCTGTCGCGCCGCGGCGAACCTTGATTGCGTCCTGCATTGACTGCGTTGAAGAGTTGTTAACGATAGTCATGCCATTGATTGTAAAGTCTGCCTGGGGCGCTCCGTCGGGCATGTCACCGTCAAGATTACCGTCAGCCTCGACGCCGCGCGGGTCTTCCTCGGTGCTTGTGAAGCCGTCTTCCCAAATGCCGTAGCAGTTGGTCAGCGTGCCTGAATAGCCCTGAGTGAAATCAAAGCAGTCGTCATCGCAGTTGACTACGAGCAGATTTGAAACATTAACCGTACCACCGAAGAACTCAATTCCGTCGTCAGCGCCCTCTGCGATATAGACATTCTCGATTGTGGTTCCGTTTCCTACGCCGTTAAGTGTCAGTCCGTTGTGCTCGATATCAGCTGAGCTGCGCGCTCCGGTGTACCAAAGTTCCACGTATCTTATCACTCCGCTGTTGTCGTTTGCGTCGTTTCCACCGTAAGAAACGTTATTATCTATCTCGGTAACGCCTTCTCCACCACCGGTGATAGGCGCATTACCGTTGATTATCAGTCCTCCCCAATAGCCCGCAGTGGCATTATCGGTATCAGCGGTGAACACGATCGGTTTGTCGGCTGTACCTTCAGCGTTTATTGTTCCGCCACGTTCTACCAAGATATAGCTTGAGAAACCCTGCGTAGCCCTGATTGTTGTGCCGGCCGGAATGTTGAGTGTAGCTCCGTCAGGAACTGTCACCGCACCCGTAAGACGGTATTCTTTGTCGGCTTCAAGAGTAACGGTTCCCTCGATGGCGCCGTTCAGTTCGACACCTCCAGTGGTTGAGCCACCACCTCCTCCGCCACCGTTGTCGTTAGTGTCGTCGTCGCTGCATGAAGTAAAACTCATCGCGCTCATCATGGCTACGAATGCCATTGCTGTCAGAAATAACTTTTTCATGTTGCTAAATAAATTAGTTTGATTTGGTTTTCTGTATCTTTTCTTTTTACCTTATATGATGTTACACCTTAATACTCTTATAAGTTGTACGACAGTCCGAGACTTAAGTCCATGCCCTTCTTGTACTTGCTGAGCACTACATCCTCGTTGGTTTCGTTGCCCTTACGCGTAAGCTGGTGGGCAGAATTGAGCAGGTTGCGTGCCTTCAGGTTGATTGAGAAGTGCTTTCCGAGTCGTGCAGAAGCGATGAAGTCAAGCGTCGGAATGCCGTTTTCCATTATATCCTGATATCCTTGGGTACCAATGGTGTATAGGCGGTCGCTGAAATAGTTGAACACCAACGCTCCGGTAAACGTATTGGAGCCTTTCCTGAGCAGGTAAGTGAGGTCGGCGTTGACTATCCAGGGTGCCGCTCCCTCAAGCTGCGAACCCGAAGGGTCGGTTGCGAGGGGCACTTTTGCACAAGTATATGTGTACGCTCCGTTTACGCCGAGGGTCAGACGGCTCATGCCGTTGTTCTCAATGGCACGTGAGAAGATATGCTTCTTCAGCTCCATCTCAACTCCGGCAGCCGTAGCATGGTCGGAGATGTTCTGGTAAGAGAGGAAACCTCCGGCGCTGGCAATCTCGATCCTGGATATCGGGCGCTTGATATACTTGTAGAAAGCGGTGACCGAGAACAGCTCGGAGGGCGATATGTACCAGTCCCACTTCAGGTCGACGTTGTAGTTGTCCGACGGTTTCAGGTCGGGATTACCCTGGCTGTTGAAGCTCACGCTGACGTAACGGAAGGGCGATATTTCCTTCGATTGCGGCAGTGTGTACGTCTTGCTGGCTGCCAGACGTAACGCATGGCGTTCGTTGAGGTTGTAACGCAGGTTAAGCGTTGGCAGGAAGTACGACTTCTTTATATCCTGGCTGCCCTTGCTTCCGCCCTTGTTCACGTTGTAGTCTACCGTCATGTCAACGTTGTCATACTTCAGGCCGAGGTTGGCTATGAACTTAGACGTAAACTGGTAAGTGGCCTCTGCGTAGGCTGAATGTATGTTCTTCTTGACAGAATACATGTCATCCTGGCGGTCAAGTAGGAAGTCCCCGGCGGCAAAGTTGTCCTGGTTGAAGTAGTCATCAAAGCTGATGGCTGACATATCGAAAGGAGTGCGCGCCACGGCGGACATGTCATACTCAACGGCTTCAAACCCGTCGTCGACGAAGCGGCCCATGTAGCCGATCCTTACGTTTGAGTTATGGTCGAATCTGTCCTTGAGTTTATACGTGAGAGCCACCCGTGCGTTGAGGTCTTTGCCGTCAAGCTCGGAGAAATAGCGCTGCTGTATTCCTGTGCCACGCATGGGAACGTAGCCTTCGTCGGTCTTTACGAGGTTGTTTATACGGCGGTCCGGTTCATAGCCTTTTATGATATTGTACGACAGTCCGGCGTCGAGGTCAAACAGCTTGCTGAGTTGCCACTTGGTGTCGAGCTGGTTCACGATGAGCATGTTGTCGTTGGTCTGCTGGCGGCGCATGAACCCTTCGTAAGTGTCTGACGACTGATAGTCGTTGTCCATGCCGAGATAGTCGCCCACGGACTCGTTGGTTGCGTGTACAAGCATGAAGTTATAAGCCAGCCTATGCTTACGGTTGTGCCTGTATTCGAGGTTTGCCATGGCCAACTGGCTTGTCTCCACCTTGGATATGTCGCCGTTCATGTCCTGCGAGATGGTGCCTGAAGTTGTAGTGTTGCGCACCTCCTCTTCATAATGCGTGTAGTTCTTGTTGTGGCTGGCAACGATGAAGAACGACAGCGGATTGTCGCCTATCATGAAGCGCTTGCCGCCCGACAGTGTGTAACTCTGGTTTATCTGCAGGTTCTGCCGGCTCGGGTCGAGCGAGTTACGGAAGTTATATGTGTCAAGATTCTCGCCCGGCTGCGTCCTGTTGGCAAATCCGAAGGCGTTTACACCGTCCAGTCTCTGGAAGTCGGACGAGAGGGTCTGCGTGTTGAAACCTCCCGAAACGCTTATGTTGAACTTGCCGTCACCGGTCAGTTCTTTCGACGTTATGTTGATGTCGGCACCCGCAACGTCGGCCGGAGTGCCGCTGTAGAAGGCCTTGTTGACGTCTACCGACTGTATTATGTCGGTAGAGAATATGTCGAGCGCGATGTTCTTGTACTCGGGGTCTTCCGACGGAATGGGATAGCGGTTTAGCGTGGTGATGTTGTAGCGGTCGCCCAGTCCGCGCACAAATACGTTCTTGACGCCTTCCTGCTTGGATATTCCGGATATTTTTGTCACGGCCGCCTGCGCGTCGCTTACGCCCTTGCGTGAAAGCTCCTGCGCGCCGATGGTCTGCACGGCTACGATTGACCGCTTCTGCTCCATCATCGTAACGTTCTCCGACTCACGGTTGGCCTTGGCCACAACCTCGACGTCCGCCAGCTGGCGGTTGTCCGTCTCAAGCTCGAAGTCGAGCGTGGTCACCTTGTTGTCCTCTATCTTAACCTGCCGCTTTACGGCTGTCTTGTATCCTACGTACTTTATTTCAATGTCATAGATGCCATCTCTCAGTCCCGAGAGTTGAAAGTTTCCGTCAACGTCACTCACGGTAGCGATGTCGCTGCCGATAACGTGCACCGTAGCGCCTATAAGCGGCTCTTTAGACTTCTGGTCCTTAATGCTGCCCTTAACGTCCACATCCACGTCATTGACGCCCGCCCCGAATACCGGCATAATGAGGGCCGACGCCAACACCGTGGCACTAAAAAATCTCTTAATACTACTTTTTACCATCATAAAAACTATCCTAATCAATTTTCCGCTGCAAAATTACGGCGGCCATGTTTCAATGGAGTTGCTGCGTTGTTAGTAAACGTTGACGATTGTTTTTCAATAAAATTACATCGACGAATCCACCTAATTTATATAATATCAAGCATTTACAACAAATTTTCTTCAAAATTAAGGCTTCACGCCAAGTTACTTTTTGTCACTCCAGAAATGTACGGAAAAACCAAGCAACCAGAAAAAACGGAGTACCGGCAGCCGTCATCCACGCAATGAAAAACAGCCCGGAAAACCTCAAAACACGGTATCCGACCATACATTCGCGCACTTTTACCATGCGAAAAGACGGCCTTCGCTGTTACCGAAGACCGTCTTCGGTAGCGCAAAAGATGGCCTTTTACACTCCAAAAGGCCGCATTCCGCACAAGAAAACAGGGCCTACTGATGCACACAAAGCCGCCGCAGAGGCATAAATCGTTGGCTTACAACGGCATAGACATGCACACGTAAAACTGCGATATTCTCCGCCAAAAGATTTATTTTTCCAAATAACGCAATACAGACGCGCCACGAAAAATCAATATGTAAGCGTAGACGGCATTTTAACGGAAAAACGTCAAAACGGCGTCCTACGGCAACGCTACCGCCGGCATACCGCCACTGAAAAAATAAAATGAGCCGAACAAGCATTTTTTAATACCTGTTAAGCACCGTCACCGGCACAATATCCACAATCAGGCTGAACCCCGTTTTCACGCAAACGGCAAAATACGTATCTTTGCAGCGGTACCCAATGACGGACAAACCAACCATATACAATATTAACACAAACATTAGCGAACATGAAAATGAAGAAGTTATTTGATTACAACATCGGCAAGTTGCTGTTTGCAATCATTGCCATGTGCGTATGTTCAGTATCCCTTGTGTCGTGCAGCGATGACGACGACAATGACGGCGGAGGCAAATTCGACCCGCCGGCATACGAGGCCCCGGCGCCGGCGGCTGCCGCAAAAGAGGCAACACAGGCTGCGCGCGGCATGGCGGCAATGGCCAAAAGGCCGTCAATATTCGCCAACACGGCCGCCACACAGGCTACAAGGGCATATTACTCGCCCATCCTTTACGGAAAATACACCGTAGGGGCAGACGGCACGTACATCCTTGAAGGCTTCGGAACGGTTAAAGTAACACAAGACGGGACAGGCAACTCTTACACTCTCGAGGCCACAAGGCAGAACGCCGACCTCAACAGCCAGAAGTCCAACATGCTGTGCCGCACGTGGGACATGGCTGCCGCGCGCCTCTTCTTTGACTATAACGGCAAGAGGGTTATCGACGTGAAAGGCAACAGCCCCGAGGAACTGCTCGAGAAGCTGCGCGAGTTAGCCCAGAAGAACGACCCCGACTATGACGAAAGCGACTACGACGAGATAGAAGACATCATGCCCGCATGGCCCGAGGAGGTAGTCTTCACCAAGACCGGCACCTACGTAGTGTATTATACGGGGCAGGAGCTTGCCGTGTCTACATGGAAATGGGAGAACGAGGCTCAGGGCTACCTGATCTACTCATGGTACAACAACCTTGACGACCCCGACGGCAGGGTGCTCGTTGAGTTCGACGGCAACAACATGCAGATAACAGAGAGCTATACGGAAAGCTACGACGGAGAGACCGAGACAATGGGCTTGACTTATTATTTCACCGAGGCTAAATAAATACATACCTCTCAATAACACGGCGCCGGCAACTTGTGTGTAGTTGCCGGCGCCATTTTTATGTCAACGGCAAACCCCGCGCACATGCATAACGCCAACATTATGCTAAAAAAGGAAACACTTGTTTCTTAAAGAATGTAAACGCAACGGGTTGAAGTTTTATTTCAGGCATATTGCCGTAAATCACTATATAACAGCAGATAACATGTATTACACAGGCATGCTGGCACACTTTTTGCATGCCAAAAAAGATGTAAACACACTTGTTTTTCACGCCGTTTTTTGTTAACTTCGCAATCGTTTTTTACAAAACCCTTTCATTTATACTAAATAAACAGACCTGACGACAAAGCATGAAACACCTTAAAATATTCGTAGCGGCACTGTTGCTCTTTACTGCGGGCACCCCGGCGATGGCCGACAACGAGCCTGACAACGACAACAAGGAGAACTACGAGGAGATAGACAATTACGACTTCATATACGATAACGAAGATTACGGCGAGGACATGCAGTTCTCACAAATCGACGATATGCTCGACGAGGCGTTCTCCCACCTTGGGGCGCGCTACCGCAGAGGAATGTCAGGACCCAACGCTTTCGACTGTTCCGGCTTCACCAGCTACGTATTCAAGAACATGGGCATAGAACTTAACCGCTCGTCGCGTGCGCAATACACCCAGGGCGAGGCCGTAAGCAAAGACGAACTGCGCACGGGCGACCTGGTATTCTTCACCGGTTCAAGTACCCGCGGCCCCATAGGACACGTAGGAATTGTGGTAGACGTCGACCCCATCAGCGGCTCGTTCAACTTCATACACGCCAGTACAACGGGCGTAAGGGTCAGCAACTCGAAAGAAAGATACTACTCACGGCGCTACGTAGGGGCGCGCCGCGTACTGCAATAAACAGCCCCAGGCATAACGACATACCACAGCCAAGGACACCGCAACATGGCCATCTAAGCCACGACGGCAGTTCTTGGCTGTTTGTTTTACCGCATACCGTGACAACAAAGCATACCATACTCATCACCGCAGCGTGCTGCATTGCCGCCGCATGCAAGAGGTAGCAGATCGGAAGAGGCACCGCAAGCCACAACGGAATACACCGTAGCGGCCGCTGACACCATGCCGCCATCCGCCCCACTGCCCGCCGACAGCACATACACCATTGCCATGGCCGGCGACATTATGATGGGAACCACTTATCCTGACAGCGTTCTCCCCGCCGACGAAGGACGCCTATTGTTTGCCGACGCGGCACAAGTACTGCGCCGCGCGGACATCGCCGCGGGCAACCTTGAAGGCACTCTGTGCGACACGACATGCCATACTAAGAAGACGTTGCATGAATACAACTACGCTTTCCGCACTCCGGTGGAATACGCCGCACGGCTCGGCGAGGCGGGGTTCGACTTCCTTTGCATGGCCAACAACCATTCGCTCGACTTCGGATGGGACGGAGTGCGCTCCACCGAGCATGCGCTCGACGGGCAAGACATAGCCTACGCCGGACTGCGCGGCCGTCGTAAATGGGCCATAATAGAGCGCAGAGGAGTAAAGTTCGGCGTCTGCGCCTTCGGACATAACGCCTTTACCATAAGCCACAAACGCCCTGACGAAGTGACGGAAATACTCGACACGCTGCGCGCCATGGCCGACATAATCATCGTTTCGTTCCATGGCGGAGGCGAGGGCACGGCATACAGCCACCTGCCATACGGCCATGAGGAGTACATCGGGGAAGACCGTGGGTCGTTACGCGAGTTCGCCCACCTTTGCATAGACCACGGGGCAGACATCGTTTTCGGGCACGGGCCACACGTAGTGCGCTGCGTAGAGCTTTACCGTGACCGCCTTATAGCATACAGCCTGGGCAACTTCTGCACACCGTTCGGTATCAGCGTGGCCGGCGTATCGGGCTACGCTCCGGTAATCGAGGCACGAATCGACCGCCAGGGACACTTCATCACCGGACAGATACATCCGTTCATACAACGTCGGGGCATTGGCCCGAGACGAGATACGACGGGTGTTGTAATCAACAGAATACGCGAATTGACGGCCGAGGACATACCTGACGGCCGCCTCATCATAGCCGACGACGGTACGATAACCGACAGGAATAACGGCCGGAAACGATAAGCGTACATGGAGTTCGGCATGACAATGATTGCGAAAGGCCGTCTTTTACAGGATAAAAGACGGCCTTTTGCCGTATAAAAGATGGTCAATTGGAACGCGATTGACGGTTAATTGCAAATTGGTTATAAACCAGGCCAATACCTACAATGGGTCAACGTCAAAATAAACCTGAACCGACCTGAACCTTTGGTCACGCAAAATGGCCTCCTTGCCCTTACCTAAGTACACTCGTACCTTGTCCCTGTCAATGCCGTTCTCAAGCTTCAAGACAATCTTACGGATATTCATCGCCTTGACTTTTGCTACCGACGGCTTGTCCGGACCAAGCACCCTGCCGCCGAACCACGAGCGAAGCAGAGCCCCCATGGCGTCAGCCGCCGTGCTTACAACCGCGTTCTCCTTATGCCGGAGATAGACGTTCACGATATGGAAGAACGGCGGATAATGGAACAGTTGCCGTTCCTCGAGCAGGTCGGAGTAAAAACCGTCAACGTCATTATGCACTACCTGCGTGATGACGGGCAGCTCCGGGCTTTTGGTCTGTAGTATAACGAGGCCCCGTTTGCCTTTTCTGCCGGCACGCCCAGCCACCTGCGCCATCATCATGAAGGCGTGCTCGTAGGCCCGGAAGTCAGGATAATTAAGCATGGAGTCGGCATTCAGTATGCCCACAACCGACACACGGTCGAAATCCAAGCCCTTGCTTACCATCTGCGTGCCGATGAGAATGTCGGTACGGTGTGCCGAAAAGTCGTTTATCAGGCGCTCATAGGCATTGCGGGTGCGCGTCGTGTCAAGGTCCATACGCGCCACACGCGCTTCCGGAAACAGTTCCATCACCTTGTCCTCCACCTTCTCCGTACCGTAGCCACGCCCCCTGAGGTCACGGCTTCCGCAGCACGGGCACACTTCGGGCACGGCATACGTGCGGCCGCAATAGTGGCAAGTGAGCAGCCCGAGAGCCTTATGGTAAGTAAGCGAGACGTCGCATGACTCGCACCTTGGCGTCCATCCGCACTCGCGACACTCAATCATCGGGGCGAATCCGCGGCGGTTCTGGAACAGGATTGCCTGCTCGCCGTTGTCCAGCGCACGGCGTATGCACGAAAGGAGAAGCGGCGAAAAGGGGCCGTTCATCATCTTGCGGCGCTGCAAGTCCTTGATGTCTACAACCGTGATTTCGGGCATTTGTATGTCGTTATACCGCTTGTCAAGTCGCACGTAGCCGTACTTGCCCGTGCGGGCGTTGTTCCAGCTCTCGAGAGATGGCGTTGCCGAGCCGAGCAAGGTCTTGGCTCCAGTCATCGCGGCGAGCATTATTGCCGCCGAGCGGGCATGGTAACGGGGCGCCGGGTCCTGCTGTTTGAACGATGTCTCGTGCTCCTCGTCGATGATGACAAGGCCAAGACGGGTGAACGGAAGGAGCACAGCCGAGCGCGCGCCGAGGATTACTTCATACGGATTAGGCGACATCTGCTTGCGCCATATCTCAACCCTTTCGGCGTCGGAATACTTTGAATGGTATATGCCGAGGCGGTCGCCGAACACGCGCTGGAGCCTCTGACGGATCTGCACTGTCAGCGCTATTTCGGGCAGGAGGTAAAGAACCTGCTGTTTTTTTTCGAGCGCCTGGCGTATGAGGTGTATGTATATCTCGGTTTTTCCGCTTGATGTTACGCCGTGAAGAAGCACAACGTTCTTCTTAAGGAACGAGAACATGATTTTATTGTAGGCCTCCTGCTGCGCCTCGTTCAGGGGCTTTATGTTCTCAAGGTGCGGCTCGCCGCCATGGTTCAGGCGCCCGACCTCACGCTCATAGGGCACAAGAAGCTTACGGTCGACAAGGTTCTTAAGCGTAGCCGACGTACAGTGGGCCGAGTTCATCAGTTCGTCGCGCGTAACCTCAACCACCGGTTCGTGCGTGGTTGCGCCCTCGATGGTATCCCAACGGGTCATGGAAAGGAAACACGCGAAAGCCTTATACTGCCTGTCGGCACGCCTAAGCATGTCAAGGGCGACATGCATGCCACGCTCGGAACGCAGCTCCGGGGCGAGCGCAAGGCACTGTTCGGTCTTCGGCCTGTACGCGTCCACGGCCTTAAGTCCTCCTGGCAGCGCAGCCTGCAGCACGTCGCCGGGCGCCGACATGTAGTAATCCGAGAGCCAATGCCATAACTTCAGCTGGATGTCGGTCACGATACGGGAGTCGTCAAGCACGAGTTTTATGTCCTTGACGTCAAACTCAGGCTTTGTGTCATGCGCTTTCATGACCAGTCCTACGCAAGTCTTGTTGCGGCCGAAAGGCACAAGCACACGCCTGCCACGCTCCACACTGCCCTGCAGCGACGGCGGAACGGAGTAAGTGAAAAGGGCGTCAAGCGGCACAGGCAACAAAACATCTATATAACTACTCATAATCCACAATGCATAATCCATAATTGAGCTGCGACGTGCAAAGTTAATAAAAAACTGCTGTTTTGTTGCCCAATGGAATGAATATAATTGTCTATGGCCGTAAGAAAGGCCATGAACACGGCCCCATCACACGCCTTGCGACCCAGTCATGAATTATGCATGAACCTTGTTCCAATCAAGAATGAAGATTTAAGAGTCAAGAATGGCCCACCAGCCCAATTATGAATCAAGAATGGCCCGGGACTTGCCTGCGCCTGAACTCGTTTGGCGCACAGCCGAGGTTCTTCTTTACGTAGCGCCCAAAGAACGACGTGTTGGGAAACTCCAGCTCATTGGATATCTCCTTGACGCTCTTCCTCGTGCTTTTCAGCAGGCGCTCAATGTCCTTCGTCACGTAGGCGTCAATGATTTTAGAGGCCGTCTTTCCGCCCGTTTTCTTGCACACAACGGTCAGGTATTTAGGCGTTATGTTCAGCCTGTCGGCATAATACGCCACGTCGCGGCGCTTCGGATACGACTGTGCCAGTAAGCTTATAAACCTGTCAAAGATGTTCTCCGCCGACGACATCGGGCGCGGGCGAAGGCCGGCGATACGGCCGAGCACGTTGCCGAAGTCGTAAACAAAGGCCAGAACAAGGGCGTCAAGAATCTTGTCGCGGAACACGTTTGTGTTATCGGAAAACTTGGCTTTCAACAAATCGAAATATCGGCAGAAGCCCTCAGTCTCGCTGTCCAGAAGTGAAATCAAGGCGTTGTGCTCGATGAAAAGCCTGTAATTCCACCCTTGGGCGGGCAGGGGCAGCGTCTTTTCGGCATACTCGGTGGAAATAAACACGCAGCGAAACCTGAAGTCAGGGCTTAGCAGCACGTTGCTCAATATCGACTCCGGAGAGCATATCACAGCGTCGTTCTTATGCCCTACATACTGTTTCCCGTTAATCTCGAACGTATATTTACCGCTAAGACAGAGCAACACGTACACTCCGTCGAACTGCAAGGCGTTACGTGGATTGACTTCGGTCAGTTCATCAATCAAGGCTATCTTACCGTCAGTGTATTTCAGCTTTTGCCTGATCTCAGGGTTCGCAAGATTTCCGATTTTTACATCCATAATCCTTTTTGGATGCAAAGAAAATCATTTTCTGCGACATTACGGTTATCCAAAAGTAATTAGAAATACTCTGAAAGTCCTTTTTTAAGAATAAAAAACAGTTCGTTCCGTAATGCCGACGGGCAAGAACCGTCATGCGCCCGACCGTCTCCCGACTGTCTACAACGGATTTCCGGTAAAGCCTTTGGCCATCTACGCCGTATCGCATTGACATTCAATGCGTTACAGAAGGCCATCATTTGCGATGTAAAAGATGGCCTTTTAGCTTGCAAAAGACGGCCTTTTGCGTTGCGATTGACCGTCTTCTACAACGCTTATAGCTGCATTGCAGCTATAAACACGGCACATTTGCCTTATACCTTATTATATATATGGAGAACAGAACACCGAATGCCGTAATTCAAGTTGTCGACAACGGCAATAAAACAGGAAAACAGTCAAAATACATACGGCAGTTTTTACATTGGCAACAGAAAGATTATCCATAAGTGAATAGTTATGTCCTAAAATTCATTTTATTCTAAAATAGGACATTTACGCAGACATCCAAAAGAGAAAAAGAGGTCAAAAACACCCTAATTTTGCACTGTGAAATAAAAAAACAATATCAAGATGAGAAACTATCACCTTATTCCGATGTTGCTGGCAGCTACATTGCTGACCGCATGCGGTAAGAAAGAAGACAACCAGAACAACCAACCTAAAACTGTAAAGGTGGAAGTAACACAGGTAAAGACCGTCAACGGAGAAAACACAAGCCGTTTCTCGGGCACTGTAGAGGAAGAAAACGGCACGCTGCTGAGCTTCGCGGTGCCCGGAACGATAAGGACAATGAACGTTGACGAGGGCGACCGCGTGGCCAAGGGACAACTCATAGCCACGCTCGACGCCGAACAACTGACTAACAACTATAACGCGGCAAAGTCTGCCTTGGCGCAAGCCGACGATGCATACCGCCGTATGAAAGAGCTGCACGACAAAGGTAGTCTGCCCGAAATAAAATGGGTTGACGCCCAGACCACGCTCGAGCGCGCCCGCGCCGCAGAGCAAGTGGCTGCAAAGCAGCTGCGCGACTGCCGCTTGTACGCACCGTTCAGCGGTGTAATATCAAAGAAGACGGGCGAGAAAGGGCAGAACGTGGCTGAGGGAACTACCATCGCCAAGCTCGTGGCCGTAGGCCGTGTGAAAGTGAAAATTGCCGTACCGGAAAACGAGATAGCGCAAGTGAACGTAGGACAGAAGGCCAATATCACCGTAAGCGCCCTCGGCGGAGAGACCATCAGCGGCACCGTGAGCGAGAAAGGAATATCGGCCGACCCGCTGTCGCGCTCGTATGACGTAAAGATTAATGTCGACAACGCCTCACGCAAGCTAATGCCCGGCATGGTGGCAACGGTAACCCTCAAAGACAACGGACAGTCACAGGCATGCATCATACCGGCACACATCGTACAGATTGACGAGAACAACAACGAGTTTGTATGGCTGGCAGCAGGCGGAAAGGCCGTAAAGCGCATAGTTGAATGCGGCGACTTCACCGCCGACGGAGTAACGATAATCTCCGGACTTGCCGACGGCGACAAGATAATAACTGCCGGACAGCAGAAAGTAAGCGAAGGTACGGAGGTTAAATTCTAATTCCTCAAGCAGACAGGTAACAGGCAAACAAGCATACAAGGAACATCACGTTCAATCCGGCCGACAACTGCCGGCACACCCGACAAGGGTCATCTCCTTGCCAGCTTGTACCCCGTCTGCTTGTCAACATAAAAAAATCAAACAATGGAACAGAAGAAACACAACTTTGTGGA
>OHXU01000362.1_pt1 | contig 17019 bp, 19 predicted proteins | sample 1580091 | NCBI WGS metagenome assembly OHXU01 (sample SAMEA3882529, study PRJEB24775) | human gut metagenome | biome: human-associated habitat; feature: intestine environment; material: feces | place: Netherlands | collected 2009/2010 | reverse complement strand
TATAACACAAAATAAAAGTGACATGGTGAACTGATTGAAATGCTTCTGATTTTTGCAACAAATGATTGATTTAACGATAAGGAGATTTGATACGATGAGAACAATATTTGCAGAATACAATCCCAAGCACAACAGTATTGATGTTTACACCTCTGTTGGCTATATGCTCCGCATTGACTGTTGGGAAGCTGAAAAGGACTTAAAAACCACACCAGGATCAGACTGTGCATTAAACCCACTCTCCATTGATGAACCTCTTGAATATGCAAGATTATATCTTGATGGAAACTTGCTTGATGTATCGGTTAGTCAAAGTGTCTATATCAGAACCTTTTATCGTTTCTTGATATAGACACTTTTTTTAATAGTCATTCAATTAACTAATTGATATTTTCGCCGTTTGTTGAAATAACTTCTTTATACCACTCGAAAGAATCTTTCTTTCTTCTGGACAAGTCTCCTGTTCCATCGTTATGTTTATCCACATAGATGAATCCATATCTCTTATCCATCTCACCGGTTCCTGCACTGACAAGGTCGATGCATCCCCATGGTGTATAACCCATCAGATCTACACCATCTTCCTCTACCGCCTTTTTCATTTCTGAAATGTGGTGTTGCAGATATTCTACACGGTATGGATCGTGGATGCTTCCATCCTCTTCTAAAGTATCATATGCTCCAAATCCATTTTCTACAATAAACAGTGGTACTTTGTAGCGATCTGTAAACCAGTTCAATGAATAGCGCAGTCCGATCGGATCAATCTGCCATCCCCATTCACTTGCCTTTACATACTGGTTCTTTATACGATCCTTTTCTCCACGGTAATCATATTCCGGATTGTCTGGTTCTGCTTTTGTACAGAAAGACATATAATAACTGAAACCGATATAATCGACACAGCCCTGTTTTAACACTGCAAGATCTTCTTCTGTTACGTCGATCTTAAGGTCTTTTCTTTCCCAGTATTTCAAAATATTTACAGGGTATTCCCCTTTTACATGCACATCTGTATAATAATATCTTTTCTGCATGGCTTTTTCAGCCTGCAGTATATCTTCCGGACGGCAGGTAGCCGGATAGATTGGGCACATTGCGATCATGCAGCCAATCTGAAATTTCGGATTAATCTCATGTCCAGCTTTTATCGCTTCGGCACTGGCAACCAGTTCATAGTGAGATGCCTGATACATCAATTCTTCCGCATTTTCTTCTGGTTTAATTATAATCCCGGAATTAGCATAAAGCATAAATCCATCACCGATATCTGCCTGGTTGTTAATCTCATTAAATGTCATCCAATATTTTACTTTGTCTTTATATCGCTCAAAGCATGTTACTGCAAATTTCACGAAGAAATCAATCAGTTTTCTGTTTCTCCATCCACCGTACTCTTGTACAAGATGCAGAGGCATCTCAAAATGACTCAGTGTGATCACTGGTTCGATCCCATATTTCAGACATTCATCAAACATGTCATCATAGAATTTTAATCCGGCTTCATTCGGCTGTTCTTCATCACCATTTGGGAAGATACGTGTCCATGCAATACTTGTACGGAAACACTTGAATCCCATTTCCGCAAATAAGCGGATATCTTCTTTATAGTAATCATAAAAATCGATTGCTTCATGATTCGGATAATTCTCGCCTTTTAGTATTTCACCTGTTATTCTTCTTCTTGTATTTACATCTCCGCCGGTTACAACGTCCATAATGCTCAAGCCTTTTCCATCTCGATCATAGGCACCCTCCAGCTGATGGGCAGCAACTGCGCCACCCCAGAGAAAATCTTTTCGAAATCCCATTGTTATTTCCTTCCTGTTGTCTTAATTGCTTTGTATAATAGCGTTGGGGGCTTTTGCCCCCAACTTTTCTGTTTCTATATTCAATTACATCTTGATGATTATTTCTCATCAATTCTCTTATACAGTGTAATGAATTCATCTGCAAGAATGCGGAATGCTTCTGCACTCATAAGCTGATCTTCTGCATGCATCAGAAGCATGTATCCATTGGAAATTTCACCATTTGCATCCATTGCCAAAAGATCTGCATGAACGTTGTGTCCAAGTGAAAAGGCTTCATCTCCTTGTTTAATCAGCTCTGCTGCCTCATCATATTTTCCTTCTTTCGCACAATGGATTGCATTGATAAAATGTGTTCTTGCTGTACCTACATATGTGATGATCTGAAAACATGACAATTCAAATTTTTCGTTCATTTTTTTCTCCTATCCTGCTATTATTTTTATTCTGATTTTACCAGTCTTCATCCTCATCTTCTACCGGCTGATTCTTCTCCTGAACCAGATTCATCTTGTCAATCTTCTTAATGAATGGCAGATAAACAAAGAATGAAACACAAAGGATCACTAACTGAAGTAAAGCACTTTTCCATCCTGCTAAAAGGAATCCTGAGATAATCGGTGGACAAGTCCATGGGATCTGTGTTGCTCCATATAATGGGCAGATTCCTGTATACAGTGCAAAATACTGGATTAAACATGCGATCACAGGCATTCCAATAAACGGAATTGCAAGCATTGGATTCATAACGACTGGAGCACCAAACAGGACTGGCTCATTGATTCCAAATAATGCCGGAATAATTCCCAATTTACCAAGTGCTTTCAACTGTTTTGATTTTGCAAAGAAGAACATATACATTACAAGTCCGATTGTGATACCTGCACCTGTTATATTGATAAACTGATCATAAAACTGCTGTGTTACAATATGGCCTCCGTTTGCTATTGTAAGTTCTACACCACTGTCAATAATAGCCTGATTTGCAAGGCTGTTTGCCTGTAATAGTCCTGTCATGATTCCACCAACTACTGTTGAACCATGAACTCCGAAGAACCACAGGAATGGTCCTGTAAAGCACATCAGAACTGCTCCACCAAGGGAGTCTGTCATTTTCTGAAGTGGTGTCTGAACAACTTTGTAAATAATTTCAATACCTGTTGTGTCGAATCCAATAGAACAGATACCGTGAATTACTGCAGCCCCTGTCAGGATTACGAATGCCGGGATTAATGCTGAGAATGCATTTGTTACACCTTCCGGAACTCCGGCTGGCATTTTAATACGTATATTTTTCTTCAAGAACCAACAGTAAATAGGCGGTACAATCAATCCGACAATGATTGCTCCAATCATTCCCTGTCCTGCTGTCCATGTCTTATTAATAATTCCACTAACAACTTCTCCACCTTCTGTTGTTATGGACGAAGGCATCAGAATCAAGAATGTTGCCAGTGAAATAATTCCACAGTTGAGTGGTTCCTGATTTTCCAGTTTCGCATAGCTATAGCTGATACCGATAACTGCAATCAACGCACTGATGGAGAATGTTGCGCCACATACCTGATCTAATACTGGTTTGATTCCTGTAGACTCTAATACATCGACAACTGCCTTTATCGGAAAGTTTGACAGGATCAGGAAGATTGATCCGATGATCAGAGGAGACATGGAAGTCACCATACCATTTTTTATTGACTGTATTCCCTTTGTATTAATAAACTTAAGGATTACAGGGATTACTTTTTCGTTAAATTTCTCTTTCATTTGCTACTACCCTTTGCTCTGTTTTTTGCTTTAAATTGTGTATCTTTGTTTTCTCTTATTTATTTTTCGCAAGCTTATATGCAAATTTCAAAACATTCATTCCATTGCACATTCCATAATCCTGCATTGGGATCACATCTACCGGAACCCCTTTTGGATCACAGATCTCTTTTGCTCTGGCAAGCTGATATCCTACCTGTGGTCCGAGCAGTGCTACATCCACGCCTTCAATCACGCGTTCCATCTCTGTAAATGGATATGCTACGATATCAACATCTTTTCCTTTTTCCTTTGCTGCCTCTTCCATCTTCTTTACGAGAAGACTGGTTGACATTCCTGCTGCACAAAATAATCGAATTACCATGATTGTTTCCTCCCTTATTTTTTTCTCATTTGCTTTGATGGTGCTAGTATAACAAGTATTTTTCGTTTTGTCAGTACTTTTTCCTGTTTCTGGTTTCTGTTCCATATAGACGGAATTTGTTACATAAAAAAAACAGGGCATTCTACTTTATTGTGTAAAATGCACTGTTTTCCTTTTCCTTTTTTGTATATTATGATACTTTTTCGTATATTCTGTTTTTTTTGTTACTTATCTGGTTACTATTCGTACCATTACATTCTACAACCTTAATGAAATAAGTCTTCCATATCATTTTAAAACATATCATCTGTATCGTTATGGACGCCCTTCAATTCTCTTCCGATTAATTCCAAAATAAAAACGACTGCCATCTGGGATGTCAGATCATAATCTTCGTCTTGTTTATATTTATACTCTGAAACATAATAATTTATATTGCAGTCACTCATCTTCGCCAAAGAACAGTTTGCCTTATTTGTAATAGATATCAGGCTGCTCCCTCTTCTTTTCAACTTTTCTGCCAACATCAGTGTCTGTTCCGTCTCTCCTGATACAGACAATGCGATTGTAGCTATTCTCTCACCTTTTCCACGAAATACTGGCGTGAACGGATCATCAATAGCAAATGAAAACCAGCCTACATTATTAAAATATCTTGCCCCATACTTTCCTATAAAAGAAGAATTCCCCACACCTACAAATATAATTGACGATGCCTTTGTAAGTAACTTCACAGCTTCTTGGATATTCTCAGCAAATGCCTGTGTCTGCACCCGTTCAAAGAAATCTTTAACCGCAGTAAGATCCATATTGATTTTCTTCTTTTCCTTGCTGCTGACTTCCTGTTTTAATTTCAAACGGAATTCAGAATATCCCTCGCATCCTACCTTTTTACAAAAGCGAAGGATCGTCGTTGTTGAAACATGAACCGCCGCTGCCAGCTCGCGTACTTTCATATATACTACTTTCTCTTCATTGCTGATGATGTAATTATACACATCCATCTCCAACTGATTAAAAGATTTTATCATCTCATGCGTAAACATATGAATTCAGTTCCCTTCTGTTTTTCTCTCTATTCCATAATCATATTATGTTTTTTAGAAGCAGTGTTTATCCCGCATTTTAATCGTGTTTTTCATTACTTCATCGTCTTCGCCAGTGAATTGAGAAATGCCCACATCTCTGGATTAGCCAATACTTTTGCCAGAAGTTCCGAATCGACTTCATCAGCAACGATTATAAATAGTAGACCTGCTGACTCCTAAGATTTCCTGTAACTCTTGAACTGTATAACATCTTTTTTCTGACATTTCTTTATTCTCTTTTTGAAATATGAAAAAAACAATATTATATCTCATTTCCGATGGTATTGCTGTACATTGCCTGTGCATTAACAATTTCTGATTTTGAAATTGTGTCTGTTGTAACAATGCTTATCTGGATCAGTATTCCAGCTCTTGCTATATATATACGACATGATTTCGGGCATGTCAAGAGCAGACGTCAAAAACGTCCTTCATTTCTATCTCCACAACTTTTTCATCATGGTCTCTCTGTTTCTCACTACCTATATTCATGTTTGACCTCCTTTTCTCTGGACTAAAAAAACGCCCAGACTAGATTTTTTTAAATCTAATCTGAGCGTTTTATATCTCTCAGGTCTGATTTCTCAGACAAGAAAACCAATTTTACAGATTTTTACAACCCTTTTCCTATATTACATAATACATGAAAATACCGGGTGGAAATCATTATCTCTCATTTGGGTGGATAAAATAATCATTTTTTTAATGATTTTCGGTGGATTTTTCCACCCCAAAATGAAAAAAGCAGTAATGAATTTTCTTAATCATTACTGCTTCAAACAACTGTTCTCAGGGGGAATCGAACCCCCAACTAGCGCTTAGGAGTTCAAGTCCCCGTTGGAAACCTATATTATTTTGAGTTAAGATAAGTCAATGAAATCATTGATTTTTCTACCCTTCCTGTAAATCCATGTCAAAATAAGAAAACTGAAAATCATCTAAGTTAAGCACCTCTCGCTGACAAATGAGTGACACTGTCACCCTGAGGGTTCAACCATTCCGTTCCTACGAATTCATATTTATGGCTACCATTCTCATTTAGCAATGCAGTAATGATAACACTGTTTTCTTATTAGATTATCTATATTATAACGTGTATGAGGTCGGATGTCGATTGTTTTTTGACCATTATTTACTTCAATTTTCCATCATTTATAAATGAAAATATACCATCTTTCTTATCTGTTCAATAACTATAGTTTCCAAAGCATATTAACTATTTAATATCATCAAAAACTATTCGCATAGAAGTATGTTGCAACGAAACCATAGGCTTTCCATTTGAGGTTGCATCTAAATTCAAATATCTTACTCCATTTCTTATAATAAACGGCTTATTCTCTTCTCCTTCTTGTATTTCTATAGTTGGTCGCTCCGTTACAAAAACTTTTTTTGCATGTAATGTCCCTACCTCAAACCTTCTATCACTCCTACTATTCAATAGATAAAACCAGTCAATATACAAGTTCTCAAATTTATCATACATACAGATAAACATTTCCGCTGCTTTTCCCGTATTCTTGTTAAAATAAATATCATCATTCATAAATAATTGTAGCTGAAATTGTTTAGAATCATGAAGATAATAAACATCCATTATATATGAAGGATATTCCATACTTCTATCTAATTCAGCCGCTTTTTTATCAATCGTAAATGCTTTAGCCTTATTCAAATCTTCAGATAAAATATGAAGATTTGAATATGTGCAATTTAAACCGTCATTGTCCAAATGTTCAATTATGTTCCCCTCTGATTGCATTTGATCAATATTTTCTGCTCCATAAATAAACCCTAACACAAATTCATGAAAATAAAGATTCAGCTTGCTATTATGCAAATAAGGATGCTCACCATCTTTGTATGTCCAAGTATATTTTTTTACTTCCTCTAGTAAAGCTGAATCATTTGTTATTCTGGCAACCTTACCTTTCCACTGCTCTCTTCTTAATTCAATAACATTACCTATTATACTTATTTCCATTTGTTTAGGCATAATTTATCAACTCCTCTCGCCATCCCCCTATCACAATATCTTTCTAGTTATTTTGATACAATTTCATATTCTCCCATGCATCTATTGATGGTCTTTTCCCCTCTGGAACTTGCTCAAGACACTGATTCATTCCTTGATACTTATCAATCCAATAATTCTCTGCACTGGCAAGTCTCTGTGCATCCTTATAATAATTATCAAAGCAATATGGTACTTCTTCTAATAAAGAAATAAGAATTGTGGCTTTGGGATCCTTATATGCAGCAATAAGAGAGCTAACATGCTTTCCATTTTCAATATCTAATTTATGTTTTTCAGCCCTGATAACTAATTGTTCACTTTTTCCCACATAAGAACAACTTTTGCACCCGTTCTTTATAATAAAAATACCATATACACCTCTTTTACATGAAAATACAGAATCCTCAATTTGAATTTTCATATTATTTGACCTCTTACATTTTACTTGTTAATATTACTATCTTCTTTAAAAGTTAATACCCAAAATCCTATATCCCATTATGTAATAACCCAACATAATCTACAAGTCGATCATAACTCATAATAGTTACTCCTGCATCTCTTTGCAACTCGCCTCGTAGCTGATTACTTATATCATCCATTCTATTTCTTCTACCAACAACTAGACAATAACGGAATCCCCATAATGGTACATTATGAGCAATTTTCCTTATTCCCTCTCCACCAAGAAAATATTCTCTATGTTGCTCAATCCAACGCTTCCAGTCTCGAATTTGATTAAGTCCTTTCCTGACCTTATCCGTCTCAGAATTTGCAGTTTTTAATCTATAGTCTACATTAACATCTTCAAACTCCACAAATACGAATTGATATCCTAATGAACTTTTTCCAATCAATAAATAATCTAGTCTATACTCTGCTCCAAGCTGATATTCTGGTACAACGCAAGAAAAATGATGTCCAAAATCATATGCTTTCATTATTGATATCGGAATAAACCACTTTTGATTACTTTTAATATATTTTTGTACATCCCCTTCTTTTTTTGCCGAATTTATAACATCAAGTAAATCCTTTGCCTCTTTATCACAATTTAACAAATGATAATCGCTCATCTCATAAACATAAAAATTTGATGGTAGCTGTGAAATCTGTAATTCATCCATAATGATACATGCCTCCATACTATTACTGAAAAGTTACTATAATATTAACATATATCATCTTTAAAGCCTAGTGTTCCATTTCTTCAATCGCTTGTTCTTCCTTCTCTCTTTCTGCACAGTATTTCCAAAAGTCCTCCAATGCTTCTTCGTCTGATTCCCACGGCAACGAAATTGATTCAAGTTCGTCTAATCTTTTTACCAATTTCAGCACATCTTCCACATCAAACTCTTTATCACTTGCTTTCAGCATATAATAATCCAGTTTTTCATTTATCATTTTGATTTCTTCATCTTTAATCATTATAGAAATCTCCCTTCACTATATACATGACAATGTTCAACAGATTCTTACAAAATTTTCAAAAATATTTTTTTAAGTTTAACAGAGTTGTTCGCAATAAAAAACGATATTATACAGACTATTTCATCTGCATAACATCGTCTTTCTTCTAATTTTATACTTTCATTGTCTTTGCCAATGATGTAAGCAACGTCGCCATTTCCGGATTTCCCAGCACTTTCATCAGCAGCTCTGCATCCACTCCATCTGGCACAGTAATCGTACTACTGCCTTCATCCTGCTCTTTCATCTGTGGATTGAGATTTTCCTTATTATAAAAGGCATTCTCCATCATCTCTGCATTTTTTCTCCGGTCTTCATCAAGGATATGTCCATATACTTCCGTTACCATATCCGCCTGAGCATGGCCGGAGTCTCCCTGGACTGCTTTAATATCTCCACCACTTAATTTCAGCTTGTAGGTGACACTGGTATGACGCAGACTGTGAAACACTACATCTGGCAACCCCTGTTCATCTATGATTTCCTGCATTTTTGTCCTTAGGTAGCTGTCTCCTATAGGAAGACCAAATGTTGTCGCCATTACCAGATTATAATCCTGATATTCATTTCCAAGCACTTCCTTTATCTCATCCTGATCTGCTTTCAGATCAATCAGATATTGTGCTACTGATTTTGGAATAAACACCTTCCTGACACTGCTGTCTGTCTTCGGTGTTTTCAACACTCTGACCGTCCTGTTATTTTTCTTCTGGCTTGGAAATATCATGATAATTTCTTTTGAATTGAGTGCTTCTATTGCATCCTTTGATACTCTCTCTACCTGTTTATTGATGATAACATAGGCTTTGTTATCTGCAATCGCCTCTTCCGAAATATCCATATCATCCCAGGTCAGTCCCAGAAGTTCACCGATACGAAGTGTTGCCGTAAATGCAAGATGAAATGCTATTTTGAGCATTTTGTTATCACAGGCTTCCAATGCCTGCATAAGCATCTCTGCTGTCCAGATCTCACGCTCCTGCTTCTTTGCTTTGGGAACGGTTGCATCCACAGCTGGGTTCTTTTCCATCATATCCCACTTAACCGCCTGACGGAAACAGCTCCTTAATACCTTATGTATCTCATTTACTGTACTTTCTGTGATTGTTCCTGTACCATCCGGATTCTTTGTACTCTTTACCGCCGGCATTTTAAGAAGATCCTTATAATACTTCTCCATAAAATGTGTATTGATGCTTGCAAGCTTGGTATCTCCGATTGTGGGAAGAATGTAATTATTTATCAGAGCCACATTACCAGAGTAAGTGGAAACACCCCACTTGTCATGTCCATATATCTGCACATATTCTTCAATCAGTTCTTTCAATGTTGCACACTTTTGAACCTCAAATTTTCCGATAGACTGCTTGTACTCAATTTCTTTTTTCCGTTTATCTGCTTCTTTCTGCGTAGCAAATGTTTCAGATGTTGTATGTTCTTCTCCATTCTCATCCAGGATTTTATATACCACAGAGTATGTCTTTCCCCGGTGCCTGATAAATGCCATGTTATATCACTCCTTCCCTGTGCTCATTCAACCAGTTCAGGAACTGCTGCCTGTGAACCCTCAGAACCTTTCCGGCTCCGACACACTGGAATTCTCCTGACTGCATCCATTTGGTAACTGTCGATACACTCACTCCGGCCAGCTCCGCTGCCTCCTGCCTGGATATATATTCTTTTATCTCCAAGGATACTGTATCTTTTTCCTGTAACATCTGACTCTTTTCCTGTTCATCCCCATCATCCAGGATGTAATATACATTCTGAGCATTAAGGAATAGCTGAAAACTCTTCCTGGTGATCCACCTTTTATTATTGCAGATGGTGGAATCCAGAAGTCTTCCAATTTCTTCGCTCCTTGCGATTTTTGCCAATTTTTCCCGTGAAATCCCAAGCAGATCCGCCGCATCCTGCAAACAGATGTAATCATTCTCCATCTCCTCTGCTGTTGGAATATGTGTGACCTTGCGGTATGCATCCTGATCTGCATACCACTTTTCAAATATATCAACCGGAATGCGCCTCACAAAATCCACTGTAATATACTCCAGCTTTTCATTTTTCCAAATATCGTACAGGTCACAGTCATGTATTCCCAAAATATTTGCAGCTTCCTTAAATGAATAAGATTTTTCCCTTAACTCTTTTCCCGGCTCTTCGCCGCCTACTTTTTTATACTTCACCTGATTGGCATACCATTTTTCAAAACTTTCAAGGTCAATTCTCATCATCCCACCGATTATTTGAGTCTTAAATAAATTTTTATGGACCAGCCAGTAACTGTCAGTCTTTTTTAGTCCTAGCAGCTTTCGCATTTCAGGCACAGACATGGTACTACGCTGGGTCAGCTTCTGCTCAGCACTTCGCTGTTGAATCTGTTGCCTTATCTCTGTCAAATCCTTCACTTCACTCATACTGCGACCTCCTTCTCACCCACTATAACATGTACGTCTGCATATCATTTAGAAGGTAAATTATATGGTTTCGGATTTCTGATCCAGCCATTCGTCAAAACTCTTCTTTGAAATACGGTATTTGTTTCCAATCTGGATCCAGCGGAATTCATTTTTCTTCAACAGCTCATATACAGTCGGTCTGCTGATCCCAAGCATTTCCTGTACTTCCTTTACGGTATAGCATCTTTTTTCTGCAATATTCTCTGCTGTCATTCCCATTATGCAATCCCTCCCGGCTGTCCATCCATGAATCTCTTTACCTGCTTTTTCATACGGACTTTTATTTTCTGCATCTGCTGTCTCGCTGATTCATAGGTGATTCCCTGATCCTCTGCAATATCCGAAATTGTCTTTTCTTTCAGCAGATACTTGGTAAATGTCTCCTTTTCTGTGCCAAGAATCCCAAGCTGACTGTTAAACAGATTATAGTCTTTCCTCATATCCCTGAGAATGTATGCATCCCTGATATATACTTCTGCCTGGTTTACTCCGTCCAGTGCGTTACCTGAAAAATCACAGTTAATCAGCGCTTCCCTTGTAATAACATTGTTGATCGCTTTTCTTGCGGTGGGATCACTGGTCATTCCTCCTGTCTGGACTCTTACTCCAAGATCTCCAGCTGACTGCCGGTGGCTGCTTTCCTTTTCACATTCGATCATGTAACGCAGCCCGTCTGTATATCCGTCCACGATGCCAATGAATTTTGTATAGTTTTTGATAATGATATCAATGCGCTTCTCTGATGTAGCTCCTGTATATACTCTGATAAGATTCTTTTCTGTCATTGCTGCACTCCTTTTATTTCTGCATGTCATGAGCTTTCGTACGTTTACTCTTCTTTACAGATATTATTGTAGATAACCACGGAATAAAAATCGTTCCCCAAACAATAGACAAAAGTCTATTCAGAATGTACTTTTATCCAAGAAGTGCCAGTGCCTGAATCTGTTTCAGTGCAACTTCTCTCATCTGGTCATTTTCAGTTCCAGCAACGCATCCATTATTCTGGCATCCAATGCCTCTGCCTTTTTCCCTTCCAGCAGATATGATCCACTGCGATTCAGGGCTTCTGTCAATGACATTTTCTCCTTTTCCCTGAACGAAAAAATCGCCCAGACTAGAATTTTTAATCTAATCTGAGCGATACTTCGTCAGGCCTGTTTTCTTCAAGCAAGAAAACCATTTTTACATTCATTGACAACCTAAATCTTATCCTACACTTTAGTTATCTCCATTGGGTGCTTGGATAGATTTAGTTCTCGGTGCCCGTTTTGTCTTTTCGGTGCTCCAATTACTCATTTTTATATTTTTTCGGTGCTCGCAAGCACCATAAAATAAAAAATGCAACAATGAATTTTTACGATCATTGTTGCAAAAAATCAATGTTCCCGGCGGGAATCGAACCCCCAATTAGCGCTTAAGAGCTCGAATCCACCTTGGAAGCATATATAATTCTAAGTTAATCCAAGTCAATGAAAGCCTTGATTTTTCTAACTATTCTGTAATTCCATGTCAAAATAAGAAAACTTAAAATCGTCTGAGAAAAATGGTTTTCGCTGTCAAACCGCTGACATTGTCACCCTGAGGGTTCAGCCATTCCGTTCCAGCGGATTCATATATATGGCTACCATTCCAACTACAGCATAGCCGTAATGATAACACTGTTTTCTTATTAGATTACATATATTATAGCGTGTATGAGGTCGAATGTCGATGGTTTTTTGACCATAATTTACTTATATTTACTCCGGAATTCCTCGATTGAAAAAGGTGGAAGCTACTGCTCCTCCAACATCATCAATATTTTCCGTAAGTTCTCCTCCACCGGCATACATTCTTCCAAGACCGCATAAAATTTTATCAGAACATGTATAAATTCTTCTTTTTCTTCTTTTTCCCATTGCAAATCCCCTATTTTCCTGTATGATAGAGATAGATTAACAGTAAGGAGGCATACAGTTATGTTGCAGATTAAAAATCCGGTTTTGCCGGGATTTAATGCAGATCCATCCATTATCCGTGTGGATGATACATATTACATTGCGAACTCTACGTTTGAGTGGTTTCCGGGAGTTCGTCTGCACGAGTCAAAAGATTTAGTACATTGGAATCTTCTTCCATCCGCATTGTCCACGACGACATTGCTTGATATGAAAGGAAATCCGTCATCGGGAGGTATCTGGGCGCCTGATCTTTCCTATGCAGATGGAAAATTCTGGCTGATTTATACGGATGTAAAAGTAACCGAAGGACCGTTCAAAGATATGATCAATTATCTGACGACGGCAGAAGATATCCGCGGACCATGGTCGGATCCGATCCGTGTCAATGGTGTGGGATTTGACGCATCGTTGTTCCATGATGATGACGGACGCAAATACCTTGTTCAGCAGACATGGGATCATCGCGAATACCACCATGCTTTTGACGGTATTACAGTGACAGAATTTGACACAGAGACAATGAAATTAAAACCGGAGACAGCACGTACGATCTACGCCGGAACGGACGTCAAACTGGTTGAGGGACCACATTTGTATAAGATCAACGGATATTATTATCTGTTTGCTGCACAGGGTGGAACCGTTTGGACACATCAGGAAGTAGTAGCTCGTTCAAAGACGTTAGATGCGTTGAGTTTTGAGACAGAGCCTGGCGATCCGTTTATTACAAACTTTGATACGCCGGAACTTGAGATCCAGAAGCAGGGACATGGTGCTCTCGTAGAGACTCCCGGCGGTGAGTGGTATTATGCAAGTTTGTGTGGAAGACCGTGGCACCACGAAAATGAAAGTTCGATCGACCCACGCGGCTGGTGTCCGCTTGGCCGTGAGACGGCAATTCAGAAAGTATACTGGGATGAAGAAGGCTGGCCTCGTATCGAGGGCGGACATGGCGGAAAAGTGCTTGTGGATGCGCCGAAAGATGCAATCTTGACAGAAGCACCGGCAGATCATTCGATGCATGATGAATTTGACACACCAAAACTTCATGATGAGTGGAATACCCTCCGCGTACCATTTACCGAGGAAATGGGTACGACAGGGGATGGCAGGCTGACATTGGTCGGAAAAGGATCCCTCTGCAATAAGCATGAGCTTTCGTTGGTGGCAAAACGCTGGCAGGCATTTAACTTTGATGCCGAAGTGAAAGTGAAATTTGATCCGTTCAACTATCAGCAGATGGCTGGATTGACAAATTTTTACAATGATAAGCACTGGTCATTCGCTTTCGTTACGTGGAATGAGAAAAATGGCCGCGTGATCGAAGTGGCAGAGTGCAATCGTGGCGGATATCGTTCGTTCCTTCGCGACGATGCGATTCCGGTACCGGATGATGTTGAATTTGTATGGCTTCGCACAAAAGTAAGAAAGCAGTCTTACAGCTACGAGTATTCCTTTGACGGAAAGAACTATACAGAGATTCCGGGCACACTGGATGCCGCTGTATTGTCCGATGATTACGTACTCCAGTCATACGGTGGATTCTTCACCGGAGCATTTGTCGGCATGGCATGCGTGGACTACTCCGGATACGATCAGACAGCAGAATTCCGCAGTTTTGACTATAAAGAACTGGATTAATCAATAGCAAGAGCCTTTTTTTAACCAGGCTCAATCAGATGGCTGGCGATGCCGCAGAGGATTCCGGGAAAAGGACGAAAAGTCCGGGAACCAGGAAGACGATGAGGCAGGCGCCGGCCATTGTAAATAATAAGATGAAAGTTTCTTTGATGTAACCTGCCATCAGGCGCACGGAGAGCAGAAGAACTGCCGGAAATGAAGTGCGCAGATGTGAGCGGAAGGTTTGTGTGTGACCGCGCGAGATACAATGATAAAGCGCCGTCAAAGAAGCCCCTGAAGTGTATGGTATAGTCATTTTGAAAACGCTGAATTTCTGTTATCATACCATGAAATGGATAAATTAGAAGAGGAAACCTTATTCTTTGTATTTTCGTATAATAATCATATAACTTATAAACAATAAAACAGCTGCGCTGGTCCAGGCACAAATTTCCGCATAAAAAATTCCGTCTTCACCGATCAGTTTTGGTAACAATAATGCAACACTGACACGCATCACAAATTCTGCAATGCCACTGGCGAGGGGAATCAGGGTATTACCCAGACCCTGAATCGCCGAACGATATACATACAGCAGATACAGTACCCATAGAAAAATTGCCATAATAAACAAATATTTATATGCAATGTCTAACACCTGTCGGATCTGTTCCGGTTCGCCGGATACAAACAGTGACAATATATTGCGTCCGAATAACACCATCACACCTGAGATCACAACAGAAGTAAGCAATGCCATATAAGTTCCGCTATGCACACCTTTCCGGATTCTCTGATATTTCTTTGCACCAAGATTCTGGCCTACATAGGTTGTAATTGCATATCCGTATGAAACGGCAGCCATCTCTAAAACTCCATATAATTTGTTTGATGCTGTAAATCCAGCCACAAACAGGAATCCAAATCCATTGACTACATACTGTACTGTAAGCCCCCCTACAGAGATGATCACATTCTGGATTGCAAGAGGAGTCGCCACTTTCAAAAGCCGCAGACTCATTGCCGGCTGTCTGTAGAAGTCCTGTTTTTCCAGTCGGATATCCGGAATTTTCCGTAACACCATCAGACAGTACAGGGCTGAAAATCCCTGTGCGATGACTGTCGCCACTGCTGCTCCGGCTACACCCCAGCCAAAAACTGCCACAAATAACAGGTCCAGTCCCACATTGATCAACGCTGCTACGGTCATTGCTATCAGTGGAGATCTGCTGTTACCCAGTGCTCGAAGAATCGCTGCAAATATATTATAAGCCGCTATGATCGGAATTCCGGCAAAGATCAGCCGAAGATATAGCATTGTCAGGTCAATGACATTATCCGGTGTCTGTAAAAACAAAAGAACATGATAAACTGCCCCTTCACTTACCGCAAGTACAATCACAGAAAGCAGTGCTGTCATGATATAGCTTTTCGCCACCGCGCATTTCAGATTTTCTTTTTCCCTTGCTCCATAAAACTGAGCTACCAGAATAGAAAAACCCTGTGTGATACCTGTCATGATACCGAACACCAGCCATACCAGCCAGTCTCCGGCGCCTACTGCCGCCAGTGCTTCAACCCCTACCACCTGTCCGACGATCATGGTATCTGCCATCGTATAAAACTGCTGAAAGATATTTCCAAGCATCAGTGGTATGGCAAAAGTAATGATCAGTTTTCCAGGTGATCCAGTGGTCATATTTTTTTCATTTGTTCTCATAAGAATCTCCTTTTTCTTTTCATCCTTGTCCGATTATTTTACATAGGACTCTGCCAAAACGCAATCCTCTATTTTCACAAAGTTTTCCCGATATTTTTGGTAGCTATTATATCCTTTTTCCCGGCTTTTTTCAGCACTTCTTTCTCAAAGGGAAAGTTGGCAAACTTAAATACATTAAGCCCTGTTTCTTCATCATAAACTCTGTCAACTTTTCCATCAATGACCGTAATTACCATCTCACAGGTTGCACTCACGACAGCTCTGTTCAGATGCCCTCCAAACGCTTCACCTTTCTCATTCCCGACACTCATATGAAGATGCGCATAATATTCTCCATCCATTGTATTGATCGTACCTGTCAGTGATGTAATTTCATAATACCCTTTAAAACTGTTTGAGTAATATTTCTTCTCATCTGTCTTATATACTCCGATTGTGAAATCATTGATAGCTCCAAGAGCATTGATACTGGCAAGCTTTATATTCTCATTTATAGCAATTGCTTTCAGTTGCTCTAAAATCTCCTCCCCTTTGTCAATTCTCGCTATTATTACATTATCAAATTTTCTGTATTCCATTTTGTTTCTCCCATCTGTTAGTATCTTATTACTGCCTGTATTTTTTTTATTTTTTTCAAGAAATTCCGATTTCTATTTTTGTTTCCATAGCATGGTGTACTCTTTTTCACCAGTAGCTTCATCCAACCCTTCACATTGAATAATGAACCCTTCTCTTTGGTAAAAAGAAATTGCTCTGGCAT
>OHXU01000345.1_pt1 | contig 17667 bp, 22 predicted proteins | sample 1580091 | NCBI WGS metagenome assembly OHXU01 (sample SAMEA3882529, study PRJEB24775) | human gut metagenome | biome: human-associated habitat; feature: intestine environment; material: feces | place: Netherlands | collected 2009/2010 | reverse complement strand
CTCGGCAGGGGAGGAGAGCTTGCCCGTCTCCGGGTCCAAAATACCCGCCTGGCAGATACTTCCGCGGCTCATGCCAGCGCATGCCTCGCAGGTGCAGCCGGGAACATGCGGGGCCCCCGGCTTCCAAGGCGCGGCGTCCAGGCGACGATTCGACCCGTCCCATGGCACGCCGGCGACGGGGAACATATGCGTGGTGGTGCAGAGGAGCACGCGGTCGCCAGCGCGCATAAGCTCAAGGCCGAGCGTCTTTAGCAAGGTCGACTTGCCGCCGCTGCCGATAATCGCGGTAATGCCCGGCTCGATCCTGAGCGCCGAGGCAAGATTGCCGCTAACCGTTTCCATCTGTTCACCGCCGTATAATACTGTGATAATAAATAATCATCAGAGTAGCGGTCGAACCGCTTTTGCTCTGCTCAAACCGTAGCACAGGGAGGTGCCTCGGGAATGCTCGTTTATGTTCGCGGCGCCGGCGATATCGCCACGGGCGTCGCCGCTCGCTTGGTGCGCGCCGGCGTGTCGGTCGTCATGGCCGATATCGCGGTCCCCACGTGCATCCGTCGCACGATCAGTTTTTGCGAGGCCATTCGCTTGGGCGAGGTCGAGGTCGAGGGCATTCGCGCTCGCCTGGCGCAGACGTCGGCCGAGGCGCTTGAGATTACCGAGGCGGGGGATGTCGCCGTGGTGGTGGACCCCCAGGCGCAGATGCTCGACGAACTGAAGCCCGCGGCTGTGGTCGACGCGATTTTAGCCAAGCGCAACCTGGGCACCACGCGCGACATGGCGCCTGCCGTCATCGCCGTGGGGCCGGGCTTTACCGCGCCGGTTGATTGCGATGCCGTGGTCGAGACTATGCGCGGGCATTTTTTGGGCCGCGTCATTACCCAGGGCTCGCCTCAGCCCAATACGGGCGTGCCGGGTATCATCGCCGGATATGGCAAGGAGCGTGTTATCCACAGCCCCGCCGCCGGCGTGTTTCGGTCCGACCGCGCAATCGGCGACATCGTGCGCGCCGGAGACGTGATTGGCTACGCGGGCGATACGCCCATGCGCACGCAGATCGATGGCTGTATGCGCGGGCTTTTGGCGAACGGCGTGCAGGTGACTGAGGGCTTTAAATGCGCCGATGTCGATCCGCGCGGCGATGCCAGCTATATCAACTACATTTCGGACAAGGCGACGTCGGTCGGCGGCGGCGTGCTCGAGGCACTCGCTATGCTCACCGATATCTTTAGAGGATAGAAGGTGGCAATGGAAAAGCTCGATGTTGTGAATGCGGCGCTTGCCGCCCTGCGTGCTGGCGAGACGTGCGAGCTCGTGGTCGTGGCCGGCACGGCGGGGTCGTCGCCGCGCGGCGTGGGCGCCTGGATGGCCGTCTTTGCCGACGGCAGCCAGGCGGGCACTATCGGCGGCGGCAAGATTGAGCTCTTTGCGCTGGATGAGGCGCGCGAACTCCTGAGCGCGGGACAGTCGCGTCTGGTCCGCTACACCATGGGCGGCGAGAACTCCGATACCGGCATGATCTGCGGCGGAGCCATCTGCCTGTGCTATCTGCATCTGGATGCGACCCAGGCACCGTTGTTCCAGGAAATTGCCGACGTCTTGGTCTATCGGCGCATCGGCGACTTCGTCATCGACTTTGAACCGTTTATCGCGAGCGCGCTCGAGGGCGATGTGGCCGAGTACCATGGCGAGGCATCGCGCCATACCATTGCGGGCTGCCCCGGGCTTTCACTGGTGGAGGAGGGGAGTAACGTTACCTACACCAACGCTGCCTCTGAGATTCCCGCGGCGCACATCGAGACGCTCTGCCCCGAGGGCCTGACCTACATCTTTGGCTGCGGGCACGTGGGCGCCGCGACGGCGCGCGTGCTCACGGCGGCGGGCTTTGCCGTCGTGGCCTGCGATGACCGCCCCGGCACGTTGACGCCCGAATGGGTGCCCGGTGTCTACGATCGTCGCCTGGTCGATTACAAGAGCCTGAGCAAGCAGTGCCCCATCGGCCCGCGCGACCTGGTGGTCGTGGCCACAGCAGGCCACAAGTCCGATATCGACGTGGTGATTCAGGCCATGCGCGCCAAGCCTGCCTACCTGGGCTGTCTGGGTTCGCGCCGCAAGACGGCCTTTGTGCGTGCCCGCCTGGAGCAGGAAGGCTTTACGCAGGACCAGATCGACGAGCTGCACCTGCCGATCGGCGTTGCCATCGAGGCCGAGGACCCCGAGGAGATTGCCATCTCCATCGCCGCCGAGATGATCCACCTGCGCCGCACCAAACTCGTCCCCCGCAAGCGCTAATCGCATCCCCACCAATAAGTTGCGGTGAAATACGGACTGTTTAAGCCTGTTAGGCCGCCAAACAGTCCCTATTTCACCGCAACTGCTTTTTGGGATCCATTTGTGCGGGGGAGTTGTGGAGTTGTGCAGGCAGACGAGGTTTTTCTGGAAATACGCTCCCGATGCGCGTATAGTACCGATTGTTTTGTCGGCTCCTGCTGCGTCGAGTCCAAACCGCAAAATGCCATGAGCGGCGCGGATGCAGCCAGGAGGCACGAGGACAACCCATCGTGGCCACGCCCCGTGCTTAAAACCCCAAGAAGGAGTGAACAATGGCAGAAGAGAAGTATGTGCCGCGTCTGAAGACCAAGTACAACAACGAGGTCAAGCAGCAGCTTCAGGACAAGTTCCAGTACGAGAACGTCATGATGATCCCCAAGTTTGAGAAGATCGTCGTGAACATGGGTGTCGGCGAGGCTGCTACCGATTCCAAGGCCATCGACGGTGCCGTGCGCGACCTGCGCGCCATCACCGGCCAGCAGCCGATGATCACCCGTGCCCGCAAGTCCATCGCTACCTTCCGCCTGCGCGCTGGTATGCCGATCGGCTGCAAGGTTACCCTGCGTGGCGACCGTATGTGGGAGTTCTTCGATCGTCTGACCTCCGTCGCGATCCCCCGTATCCGCGACTTCCGCGGCATCTCCGCCAAGAGCTTCGACGGCCGTGGTAACTTCTCCATGGGCGTCACCGAGCAGCTCATCTTCCCCGAGATCGACTTCGACTCCGTCGATCACCAGCGCGGTATGGACATCACTTTCGTGACCACCGCCAATACCGATGAGGAGGCCAAGGCCCTTCTGGACGCCTTCGGTTTCCCGTTCAAGAAATAGGTTCACCTGCCCTATAAGCGCCGTTCCCACAAGGGGGCGGCGCTTGGGGCGAACAATACTCTATGTGAGGAGGATATAAGTGGCTAAGACATCGATGATCGTCAAGTGCAATCGCAAGCAGAAGTTCTCTACTCGTGAGTACACGCGCTGCCAGCGCTGCGGCCGTCCGCACTCTGTGTACCGCAAGTTCGGCCTGTGCCGTGTCTGCTTCCGCGAGCTTGCACTCAAGGGCGAGCTTCCCGGCGTTAAGAAGGCCAGCTGGTAAGTCACTACCAGCGTTTCAAGCATCAGTTTGGAACAGGGAAAACGCGCTAAAAAGGCTTTGCCGTTAAGGGCGGCGAAGAACCAAGAGCACGTGTTCATCAAGAACGAAGGAGAATCTGTATGAACCTTACAGACCCGATCGCAGATATGCTTACGCGCATCCGTAACGCTAACTCTGTGAACAAGGCCACGGTCTCCATGCCGAGCAGCAAGAAGCTCGTCGAGATCGCTCGTGTTCTGCACGAGGAGGGCTACATCGAGGGCTACGATGTCGAGGACACCGTTCCCCAGAAGACTCTGCACATCACGCTTAAGTATGGTCCCAAGAAGGCTAAGGTCATCAACGGCATCCGCCGCATTTCCAAGCCGGGCCTGCGTAAGTACACCGGCGTTGCCGACATGCCCCGCGTCCGCGGTGGCCTTGGTACCGCCATTATTTCCACCAGCCATGGCGTCATGACCGACCGCGATGCTCGCAAGCACAACGTCGGCGGCGAGATCATCGCTTACGTCTGGTAATTCGCTCGGTAGGTAGAAGGAAAGGAGATCACCGTGTCTCGTATCGGTAATAAGCCTGTCCAGATTCCCGCCGGAGTCGAAGTGGCAGTCAACGGCAACAACGTTGTCGTCAAGGGCCCCAAGGGCCAGCTCGAGCTCGATGTCTTTGAGAAGCTCGCTATCAACGTCGAGGACAATGTCCTCACCGTTTCCCGTCCCGACGACGAGCGTGAGACCCGAGGGCTTCGAGAAGAAGCTCGAGCTCGCCGGCGTCGGTTACCGCGTGCAGCAGAAGGGCAAGAACCTCGAGTTCTCCCTGGGCTTCTCGCACCCCGTGATCGTCGAGGCTCCCGAGGGCATCACCTTCGAGGTTCCCGACAACACCCACGTGAACGTCAAGGGTATCAACAAGCAGCAGGTCGGTCAGATCGCCGCTGAGATCCGCGGCCATCGTCCTCCCGAGCCTTACAAGGGCAAGGGTATCCACTACGTTGGCGAGCACATCCGCCGCAAGCTGGGTAAGGCCGCCAAGTAGTCGTAACCGACTTACTCGCATAAGACCAGCACCCCGTCAGGTGCTGGCAAGATCAACCTTTTTAGGAGTTTACGTATGAACAAGCATAAGGCGAAGCTGGAAGGCCTCAAGCGTCGTCAGCGTCGTGTTCGCGGCAAGGTCTCGGGTACCTCCGAGCGTCCGCGTCTTCGCGTGACCCGTACTAACGCCAACATCTATGCCCAGATCATCGACGACAGCAAGGGCTCCAGCCTGACGCTCGTCTCTGCCTCGACCCTCGAGGCCGAGTTCAAGGGCACCCACACCTCGAACAAGGAGGCTGCGGAGAAGGTCGGTCATCTCGTTGGCAAGCGTGCCATCGAGGCCGGCATCACCAAGGTCGCCTTCGATCGCGGTGGCCGTATCTACCATGGCCGCGTCAAGGCCCTCGCCGACGGTGCTCGTGCCGCCGGTCTCGAGTTCTAGGAGGTATGTAGCACATGGCTCGTAATCAGAAGCAGCAGCGCGAGGCCTCCGAGTTCGAGGAGCGCGTCGTTTACATCAACCGCGTGTCGAAGACCGTCAAGGGCGGTCGTCGCATGAGCCTCGTCGCTCTCGTCGTCGTTGGCGACGGCAAGGGCAACGTCGGCGTTGGCATGGGCAAGTCCGCTGAGGTGCCCATGGCCATCTCCAAGGCGTCTCTCGATGCCAAGAAGAACATGTTCCACGTGCCGGTGACCGAGCAGGGCACCATCCCGCACGAGGTTCTCGGCCACTTTGGTGCCGGCCGCATCATCATCAAGCCCGCTGTCGAGGGTACCGGCGTTATCGCCGGCGGCGCTGTGCGTCCCCTCTTCGAGCTTGCTGGCATCAAGAACGTCCTGTCCAAGTCCCTCGGTACCGACAACGGCCTCAACATCATCAAGGCTGCCGTCGAGGGCCTCAAGGAGCTCTCCAGCCCTGAGGACGTCGCGGCTCGCCGTGGCCTGACGGTCTCCGAGATGTTCGTCGGTAAGGAGAACTAAGCATGGCTGACACCATCAAGATCAAGCAGGTCCGCAGCACCAACGGTTGCAAGCAGGACCAGGTCCGTACTGTCCGTGCCCTCGGTCTCCACAGGATCCGCGAGGTTCGCGAGATTGCTGACAACGAGTCCGTCCGCGGCATGATCTTCAAGGTCAAGCACCTTGTCGAGATTGTAGAGGAGTAGCAAATGCAGCTTCACGATCTTACTCCCGCGCCCGGTTCCACCAAGAACCGCAAGCGCGTCGGCCGTGGCAATTCTTCGGGTCACGGCACCACTTCTGGCCGTGGTCAGAAGGGCCAGGGTTCCCGCTCTGGCGGCACCAAGGGTGCCGGCTTCGAGGGTGGCCAGACTCCGCTGGCTATGCGCCTGCCCAAGCTTCCGGGCTTCCGTAACCCCCGTCGTATCGAGTACACCGCTGTTAACGTTGAGCGTCTCGAGCGTAAGTTCGAGGACGGCGCTGTGATCGACGGTGCCGCTCTTAAGGCCGCTCGCATCACCAAGAGCGAGTTCGAGCCCGTCAAGGTGCTCGGCAATGGTGAGCTCACCAAGAAGTTCACGGTCAAGGTCGACAAGGTCAGCGCTTCTGCGCAGGCCAAGATCGAGGCCGCCGGCGGAAAGGTCGAGCTGCCGTGCTAAATGGTCTTAAGAATGCTTTCCGCATCAAAGAATTGCGCGAAAAGATTCTTTTTACCATAGCTATGCTCGTCGTGTACCGCATTGGTGCGCACGTTCCTGTGCCCGGCATTCCCTTCCAGGGGATGCTGGGCCTTTTCTCGACCGATAACAATTCGGTCGCCGCAGGTGCTATGGCCCTCCTGAATCTTTTCTCTGGCGGCGCGTTGAGCTATGTGTCGGTGTTTTCGCTGGGCATCATGCCTTACATCACCAGCTCGATCATCCTCCAGATGCTCCAGGCCGTCGTGCCTTCCCTGCATGAGCTTGCCCGCGAGGGCGAGGTCGGTCAGACCAAGATTACGCAGTATTCGCGTTACCTCACCTTGGCTCTGGCAATCCTCAACTCCGTGGGTTACCTCTTCCTCTTTAAGAGCTTCGGCATCAGCTTCAATGGCGCCGGCGCTCCCGAGATCATCTTTGACCTCATGATCGTCGGCACGCTCACCGCGGGCGCCATGCTGATCATGTGGATTGGTGAGCTCATCACCCAGCGCGGTATCGGCAATGGCATGTCGCTGATCATCTTTGCGAACATCATGGCCGGTCTGCCGCAGGCTATCTTCTCCAGCACCGAGGGCAATGCCGGTGGCATCATCACCATGGTGATCATCTGCGCCATCATCCTGCTGGTTATCCCGCTGATTGTTTTCCTTGAGCGCGGCCAGCGCCGCATCCCGGTCTCCTACGCTAAGCGCGTCGTGGGCCGTCGCATGATGGGTGGCCAGACCACCTACCTGCCCATCAAGGTCAACACCGCGGGTGTCGTGCCGATCATCTTCGCTTCGGCGCTGCTGTACTTCCCGGCCCAGATTGCCGTGTTCTTCCCCGGCATCGGCTGGATTCAGGCAGTTGCCTCCGCGCTTTCGACCGGTTGGCTCAACTGGGTGCTTAACGTTGTCCTCATCGTGTTCTTCGCGTACTTCTACACCTCCATGGTGTTCAACCCCGATGACACGGCCGATAACCTTAAGAAGCAGGGCGGCTTTATTCCGGGCGTCCGTCCGGGTAGGGCTACCGCGGCCTACATCAAGAACGCGCTCAACAAGATCACGCTTCCCAGCGCTGTCTTTTTGGCGCTCATCGCCATCGTGCCTTCGATCATCTTCTCCTTCACGGGTAACCATCTGATCCAGGCATTTGGCGGCACGTCCATCCTCATCATGGTCGGCGTCGTGCTCGACACGGTCGATAAGCTCGAAGGCCAGATCAAGATGTATGATTACGATGGATTCTTTAAATAGGCTAGAGGAGGATTGCTCATGAACCTCGTATTGCTCGGAGCTCCGGGTGCCGGTAAGGGCACCGTCGCACAGGAGCTCGTCGCCGAGTTTGGCGTCGCCCACATTTCCACGGGCGACCTGCTGCGTGCTGCCGTCAAGGGTGGCACCGAGCTTGGTATTCAGGCTAAGAAGTACATGGACGCTGGCGAGCTCGTCCCCGACCAGCTCGTGATCGACCTTGTCAAGGAGCGCCTTGCCGCCGATGACGCCCAGCAGGGCTTCATCCTCGACGGCTTCCCGCGCAACACCGCCCAGGCTGTGACGCTCGATTCCGAGCTCTCCGCCATGGGTCGCGAGATCGACTGCGCCCTTCTGGTCGATGTGGCCCCCGAGGTCATTATCGATCGTCTGTCTTCGCGTCGCACCTGCCGCGCATGCGGTTACACCGGCACCGCTGCCGATGCTACCTGCCCCAAGTGTGGCGGCGAGATGTATCAGCGCGACGACGACAAGCCCGAGACCATCAAGAACCGTCTCGACGTCTACGAGAAGTCCACGAGCCCGCTCGTCGACTACTATCGTGGCCAGGGTCTGCTCAAGTCGGTCAACGGTGACCAGGCTCGCGAGACCGTGTACGGGGATGTCAAAGAGGCTCTCGGTCTATGATCAAGATTAAGTCTGCAACGCAAATCGAGCAGATGAAGAAGGCAGGAGCGCTATCTAAGATGGCGCTCCGCCACGTTGGAGCCATGGTGCGCCCCGGCGTTTCCACCTTTGAGCTCGATCAGCTCGCGGAGCAGATTATCCGCATGCATGGCGGCACCCCGGCCTTTAAGGGCTACGGCGGGTTCCCGGGGACCATATGCGCATCGATCAACGATGCCGTGGTCCACGGTATTCCCAATCCCGACATGATCCTGCGTGATGGCGATATCATTTCCATCGATACGGGAGCCGTTGTCGACGGTTGGGTCGGCGATAACGCCTGGACGTTTTTCGTCGGCACCCCCACGCCCGAAGCCAAGGCTTTGTGCGAGGTCACGCGCGATTGCCTTAAGGCTGCCATCGAGCAGGCTGTTCCCGGTAACCATATCGGGGACGTCGGTTATGCCGTTCAGTCCCTCGCCGAGTCTCACGGTTATGGCGTGCTTCGTGATTATGTGGGCCATGGCATTGGCCGCGTGATGCACGAGGACCCCAATGTTCCTAACTATGGAAAGAAGGGGAGGGGCGTTCGCCTCCAGGCCGGCATGGTCATTGCCATCGAGCCGATGGTTACGATGGGTTCCAACCATGTGAGCACGGGCTCCGACGGTTGGATTGTTACGACCAACGACCACCTGCCCGCCGCGCACTACGAGAACACCGTCGCCATTACCAATGACGGTCCGGTGATTCTCACCACGGATGCCCAAGGTGCTTGGTGTTCGCTCCAAGGCGGAGAAATGTAACAAGTTCCACTTAGTTGTGGAGCCATTACGAAGTTATTACGATGCGTGCATACGTGTTGTAGAATACTCAATCGCTGTCGTTTTCTAGAGAAAGATGATTGCTTGTGAAGAAGGAAGACGCAATTGAGCTCGAGGGTACGGTAAAGGAACCGTTGCCCAACGCCATGTTTAAGGTCGAGCTCGAGAACGGTCATTCGGTTCTGTGCAACATTTCTGGCAAGATCCGAATGAATTACATCCGTATTCTCCCCGGTGACAGGGTTGTCGTGGAGCTTTCCCCGTACGACCTGACCCGCGGCCGCATCACCTATCGCTACAAATAGCGGCACGCATACACGCACTCCATTTCCGACTGCAGGCTTAGCTCAACCTACGGTCGGATTGTGTGTGAAGACCAGCCATAGTTTTAAACGCCTGCGGCTGGGCGAGTAGATAGTAGGGAAGTAGTTTGAGCGCTACCGAAAGGAAGAACGATGAAGGTACGTCCTTCGGTCAAGAAGATGTGCGATAAGTGCAAAATCATTAGGCGCCATGGCAAGGTCCTCGTCATTTGCGAGAACCCCCGTCATAAGCAGCGTCAGGGTTAAGAGAGGAGACTACGTTGGCCCGTATTAATGGTGTCGACCTCCCGCGTGAGAAGCGCGTTGAGATCGGTCTGACCTACATTTACGGCATCGGCCGCACCACTGCGACGAAGATTTGCGTCGAGTGCAACGTTAACGTGGATACGCGCGTTAAGGACCTCACCGAGGATGAGGTTAACGCCATCCGCGATTATATCGATAAGAACCAGATCATGGTTGAGGGTGACCTCCGCCGTGAGCGCAACCAGAACGTCAAGCGCCTTATGGACATCGGCTGCAACCGCGGCCTTCGTCACCGCAAGGGCCTCCCGGTCCGCGGCCAGCGCACCCACACTAACGCTCGTACCCGCAAGGGCCCGAAGCGTCAGATCGGTGCTAAGAAGAAGAAATAAGGAGCGCTAGATAGATGGCTACTGCTAAGAAGAACGTTCGCGCTGCCCGTCTGAAGCGCGCGGACCGTAAGAACATTTCCGTGGGCCAGGCTCACATTCGTTCTACGTTCAACAACACGATCGTTTCGATCACCGATCCCCAGGGCAACGTCATTTCCTGGAAGTCGGCTGGCCAGGTGGGCTTCAAGGGCTCCCGTAAGTCCACGCCGTTCGCTGCCCAGATGGCTGCCGAGGCTGCTGCCAAGCAGGCCATGGAGCACGGTATGAAGAAGGTTTCCGTCTTCGTCAAGGGCCCCGGCTCCGGTCGTGAGACCGCCATCCGCTCCCTCCAGGCTGCTGGCCTCGAGGTCTCGAGCATCCAGGACAAGACCCCCATTCCGCACAACGGCTGCCGCCCCAAGAAGCGTCGCCGCGTGTAACTGAAAGGATCGTATCAATATGGCAATCGACAGGACTCCTGTTCTTAAGCGCTGCCGTCAGCTCGGGATCGATCCCGCTGAGCTCGGTTACAGCAGCAAGAAGGAATCTATCCGTCAGCCCAAGCGCCGTCGCAAGGAATCTGAGTACGGCATGCAGCTGCGCGAGAAGCAGAAGGTCAAGTTCATCTATGGCGTTCTGGAGAAGCAGTTCCACGGCTACTTCAACAAGGCCCGTAAGATGAACGGCGTCACCGGTGAGAACCTCATGATCATTCTTGAGTCTCGCCTCGACAACGTCGTCTTCCGTCTTGGCTTCGCCCGCACCCGCAAAGAGGCTCGTCAGTCCGTCCGTCACGGTCACTTCACCGTGAACGGCAAGCGCGTGGACATCCCGTCCTACCGCGTCAAGGCCGGCGACGTCGTCGCTGTCGGCGAGAAGTTCCGTGACCTCCTCCCCATCAAGGAGGCTCTGATTTCCTCCGAGCGCTTTGAGGTCCCTGGCTGGCTCGAGGTCGATATCGAGAAGCTGTCTGGTAACGTGCTCGCTCTGCCGACGCGTGAGCAGATCAGCGGTGATATCAACGAGCAGCTCATCGTCGAGCTCTACTCTAAGTAGTCCATCCGGGCTGCTGAGGCTGGAGGTAATACATGTCAGAATTCATTAGGCCTCAGGTTCAGGTCGAAGAGATCAACGAGACGTCTGCTCGTGTCTCCGTCGAGCCGCTCGAGCGTGGTTACGGCGATACGCTGGGTAACTCCCTTCGTCGCGTTCTTCTGTCCTCGCTCGAGGGTGCCGCCGTCGAGGCTATTCAGATCGATGGTGCGCAGCACGAGTTCATGACCATCCCTAACATGGTCGAGGATGTCACCGACATCGTCCTGAATGTCAAGGGTCTTGTCTTCAGGGCTCTCGGCACGACCGACGAGGCGACCGCCACCATTTCGGTTGACGGCCCCTGCGAGGTCACCGGTGCGGACTTCTTTATTCCGTCCGAGTTTGAGCTGGTCAACCCCGAGCAGCACATTGCTACGCTCACCGAGGGTGGCCATCTCACCATGAGCATGCGCATCGGCTATGGCCGCGGCTATGTTTCTGGCGAGGCCAACAAGCGCGACAACGATCCCATCGGTGTGATCCACGTCGACTCGCTGTACTCGCCGGTTTCCCGTTGCGCCAAGCTCGTTGAGGCTTGCCGTGTCGGTCAGCACACCGACTACGACCGCCTTGTCCTCGAGATCGAGACCAACGGCTCCATCGCCCCGCGCGACGCCGTGGTCCAGGCTGCCAATATCATCAACCAGCATATGGCCGCCTTTATGAACCTTGCCGAGACCCCCGAGGTCGAGGAGGAGGCTTCGATCTTCGCTCCCGAGGTCACCAACGACAACGCCGAGCTGGACAAGCAGATCGAGGATCTGGACCTTTCCGTCCGTTCCTACAACTGCCTTAAGCGCGCCAGCATTCACTCGGTCCGTCAGCTCGTTGAGTTCTCGGAGAACGATCTGCTCAACATCCGTAACTTCGGTGTTAAGTCGATCGAGGAAGTGAAGGACAAGCTTGAGTCCATGGGCCTGAGCCTGAAGGCTTAATGCTTCGCATATTTGAGGAGAAACTAGACCATGCGTCATAACGTTAAGAAGGGCCTGAAGCTCGGCACCGATGCGAGCCACACCAAGGCCATGAAGAAGAGCCTTGCTAAGGCCCTCTTCGAGAACGACCGCATCAAGACCACCGAGACCCGCGCTAAGGCGCTGCGTTCGGTCGTCGATCCGATCATCACCTGGGCCAAGAAGGGCGACCTGCACTCTCGTCGTCTGGCTATCGCCAAGCTCGGCGATAAGCAGCTCGTTGCCGAGATCTTCGACAAGGCTGCCCAGGGCATGTGGCAGGACCGCAACGGCGGTTACACCCGCATCATGAAGCTCGGTAACCGCAAGGGCGACAACGCTCCCATCGTTATCATGGAGCTCGTCACCGAGCCTTGCACGCCTAAGGCCAAGAAGGCTGCTCCGGCCCCCAAGAAGGCCGCTGCTCCCAAGAAGGTCGAGGCTGCCGAGGAGGCTCCTGCTGAGGAGACCGCTGAGTAGACAATCCGTCTGCATAGGCTATATTCGAGGGGTACGTTCGCGTACCCCTCTTTTTTTGTCGCGATACCGTTACTTGTTTGTTGGGAGCGCCCATGACTGCGCCGTCTGATTTCAATTCGATTTCCGAGCTTGACGCCACGCTCGTATTTCGCGTGGCCTATGATGGTTCATCGTATAGCGGATTTGCCGAGCAGCCGGGACAGACGACGGTTGCGGGCGAGCTGCGTCGAGCCATCGAGACGCTGCTTCGCCGTCCGATCGATCTGACGTGCGCGGGTCGCACCGATGCCGGCGTGCATGCCGTGGCTCAGTACATCAGCGTGCCCGTAACGGACGCTGAGTTGGCTTTGACGCGCCGTAGGTGGCTGAGGGCTATGGATGCCCTCCTGCCCAAAGATATCGCCATAAACGAGGTCTACAAGGCCCGTAAAGGCTTTTCTGCACGCTTTGATGCGCGTTCCCGTACGTATACGTACCGTATTGCCGATCGAGATGCGCGCCCCGTGCTGTCCCGCGGTGCGGTGTGGTGGCATCGCTACCCATTGGATGTTGAGGCGATGTCTGCGGCCTGTCCCGCGCTGCTGGGCGAGCGGGACTTCAAGAGCTTTTGCAAGGTGGCGTCTGCCGTGGGCAAGCCCACGCACCGCTGCGTGATGCGTGCCGAGTTTGGCCATGAGGTTGCGTTTGGCGAGGACATCCTGACGTTTACCATCGAGGGCAATGCGTTTCTGCATTCGATGGTCCGTACGATCGTGGGCACGCTTGTCGAGATTGGCATGCATCGCCGTGAACCCGAGTGGATGCGCGAGGTCATCGATGCTTGCGACCGTACCGCTGCGGGCCCCACGGCTCCTGCCTGCGGCCTTACGTTTATGGGCGTGGATTACGATCCCGCCGAGCTTGTCGTGCTCGACTAGGGGAGGGCTCGACGCGTCGTGCGTCGACACCCATTATCTGTGGGCTGCGCGTGTGCAACATCTGTTCTTGGCGTGCAATACAACCGGTGTCTCATTGCTTTTATTGCCGGGGTGTACCATGAACCACGGTTTGATTCATTGCTGTCGAGAGGACGGATAACTTGGTTCGACGTGGCTCGCATCCGCGACTTTCGGTGATCCTTGTGGTAGAAGGTTCGCCCAGCTATGCGATGCGTGCGCTCGAGAGTATCCAGAACCAAGACCTCTACGATTTGCAGATTGTCGTTGTTTGCCGCGATGCTGCGCCCGGTGTGCGCCATTCGCTTCAAGTTGCTGCCGACAGGGACATCCATATTGATTTGATTGACGTCGAGGACGCGAAGCGCGGCGCTTGTCTTCGTGCCGGTTTTGCTGCCTCGCGCGGCTCTCAAATCATCGCCATGAACGCCGATGAGTGGTTTGCTCCGCAGTCTCTTTCCAAGATGGTCGATATCGCGTGCGATACTGCGGCAGACATAGTGTTCCCCACGGTGTCGCTCGACCGCTATGATGCACATCGAGAACGCCATTCGCGCGTCTTGGATGCTGCCTCTATTGCCATAGAAGACGAGTCTTCTATGGTGACTGGGCTGCCCCAGTTGATTTTGGGCGGCCTAGTCGCTCAGACCTCTGGCGTGATGTATAGCCGTCCGCTGTTTGAGGCATGCCTGTCGCGCGGCAAGGCGTACCGTACGGTTGAGTTTATGGCTTATGCGCTCTCGCAGGCACGATTCGTGTCCGGCTGCGGCGACGCTTGTTTCCACGCGGTGGCACCTAAGCTTACAGATGCCTTTGATCCCACCATGTATGCCAAGGTATCCGATGACACCCGGGCGCTCGACGAGCTTACGGACTCACTCTCGGAAGCAGATAGCGGTGGTCGGCTCAAGCTGGCAACCCAAAAGTTCTACTTTGCCGGACTGGTCGCCTGCATCGAGAATTTGTGTCTTAGCCCGCATGGAGTGTCGTCAATCGAGCGTTCCGCCCGCATGCGTGATATGCTCGAGGCGCCTCGAACCCGTCAGATGGTCGCCGCGCTCAAGGATAACCATCGGGGACTCGGTTTGTTGTTTGGGCCGATCGCCAGCGCCAAGCCCGCGCGCTGCGTGATGTGTACGCATCTGGCAGCTTTTCTTAACCGGACGGGCGCAAAAACCGCCTAAACGGCTCATTTCGAAACAAATTTGCATAGAATTGTTTCGAAATGCGTTCTTATACACAAAAGCCTTCAAATAGCGTTAAACTATTCAATCACTGATTGATTGTCTCCGCCATCTTTTGGAGAGAGGGTTTGTATGGCTAAAAAACGCAATGGGCGCCAGGATGCCATTAGAGATATTGTGCGCAATAAGGACGTCCGCACGCAGCGCGTGCTGGTCGATGAGCTCCGCGCTATGGGCTTTGATTGCACGCAGGCGACTGTCTCTCGCGATATTGCCGATATGGGGCTGCGTAAGCTCCCTGAGGGCATCTATGTTCTGGCAGAGGACCTGCACCTGCAGCGTATGGTTTCCGAGCTCGTAACGGGCGTTCTGCGCACCGATAATCTGGTTATGATCAAGGCTCAGCCTGGCACGGCTTCCGGCATCGCCGCCGCCGTTGATGCGGCAGAGTTGCCCGATGTGCTTGGCTCGCTTGCCGGCAACGATACGATTTTGGTTATTGCCCAGACGGCCGAGGACGGCGAGCGTCTCGAGGCGTATCGACGTTGGTCGGTACCCCCTATATTGTTTGCCGGTATAAAGGCCGTCCACCAGGTCGCTTTAAACTAAAAGGCCCCCGAGCACTTTAATAAGCTGCTCGGGGGCCTTGTTGCTAATGGCCGGATGAATTTCTAGCCAACCGTATCGTCAGGCGTGGGCGAGGGGTCGGGAGTGGGTGTAGGCGTAGGCGTAGGCGTAGGCGTGCCGCCATCGCCGCCGGTCGAACCACCAGTGGAGCCGCCCGTCGAGCCACCGGTCGTTCCGGTGCCGCCGGTGGTCTCGGTGGTCGTGGTCGTCGTGGTAGTCGTTGTGGTGGTTTCCTCTTCGTCCTCGTTCTCGTCCTTGTCGTCGTTCTCCGTCTTCTTGGTGTTGTTGGTGCCGTAGAACTTCCAGACGCTATTGTTCTTATAGGTGGGCGCCGTTCCGGTCGCAAACTCCTCGCGCTCGGTACCGGTCAGAACGGTGTTCATAAACCGCTTAAAGACAGGCAGGTTGGTGCTGTCGCCCAGCAGGTCCGTGCCGTATTTTTGGATGGGGATCTCACCTGCGGAATAGCCGGTCCATAGGGCGCACGCCAGCTGCGGGGTATAGCCGCAGAACCACAGGTTGGTGGTGTTGTCGGTGGTGCCCGTTTTGCCGGCATAGGGCTGGTTGACGCTCAGGGCGCCGGCAGCACCCGTACCGCCGCCCTTCATGACGCCGGACAGAACATCGGTGACCGCGGCGGCCTCGCCCTCGGTAAGCACCTGTGAGGGATTGTCCGTGTGCTGGTACAGCACCGAACCGGTACGAGAGTCAATCTCGGTGATGGCGATCGGCTGGCGATAGTAGCCGCCGTTGGCAAACGTCGCGTAGGCGGCGGCCATTTCGAGCGAGCCGGTGCCGAGCGTCATGACGGGAACGTCCTCGATGTTGTCCTTGGCGGGATCGATGCCGAGCTTTTTGACGAGCGAGATGATCTTGCTGTTGCCGACGGCTTCCGCCACCTGGATGTAGCCGGTGTTGGAGGAGTATGCCGTCGCCTGCTTAAGCGTAATGTTGCCATAGCTATGGTTGGCGTAGTTTTGGACCTCGGTCGTGGTGCCCTTGGCCTTGAGCGGCGAGTTGCAGTTGAGGGTGACGTTGGGGTTCATGCCGTTTTGGATGGCAGTTGCCAGCGTAAAGGCCTTAAAGGTGGAGCCGACGGGACGCTTGGCCGTGGCATGGTTTACGTGGTTCTCGTCGGCGTTGTAATCGTAGCCGCCCACCATGCACTTGATGTAGCCGGTCTTGGGGTCGACGACGACCATGCCCATGTCCAGGCCGTCGAGTGAGAGCGTGTCGAGCTGCTCGCGGACGGCATTCTCTGCCACCTGCTGCATCGTGGGGTCGATGGTGGTCTTGACGGTCAGGCCGCCCTTAAAGAGCACGTCGGTCGAGAACTCCTGCTCCAGCAGCTGCTTAACATAGGCGACAAAGTAGGGCTGCGAGTATACGTCAACGCCGCTGCCCGAGATTTCGGTCACGTTGAGGGTGATGGGCTCGGCCTGTGCGGCATCGTGCTCCTCCTGCGTGATGTGGCCCAGGCGCAACATGTTGTCAAGGACCTTGTTGCGACGGGACAGCGCCAGGTCGGGGTTGACCGTGGGGTCGTACTGCGAGGGCGAGTTGGGAAGGCCGATCAACAGCGCGGCCTCGCTCAGGGTGAGGTCGGCGGCGCTCTTGGACAGATAGGTCTCGGCTGCGGCCTCGATGCCGTAGGCGCCGTGGCCGTAATAGATGGTGTTGAGGTACATCTCGAGGATCTCGTCCTTCGAGTAGTTCCACTCCATGTCGAGCGCCAGCACGAACTCCTCGGCCTTGCGGCCGAAGGACTGTTCGTGCGAGAGGAAGAGATTCTTGACGAGCTGCTGCGTGATGGTGCTCGCGCCCTCCTCGATCTCGCCGGACTGCAGGTTGACGAGCGTTGCGCGCGCGATGCCCTCGAAGTCGAAGCCGTGGTGGCTGTAGAAGCGGCGGTCTTCGACGGCGACGATGGCCTGCTGCAGGGAGTCGGGCGTGTCCTGCAGCTTGACGTAGTGCGGGTCGCGCACATTGACGCGGCTCTCGACGGCGCGCCGCAGGAAGATGACGCGGCTCAGCCGGTCGGAAAAGCCCGGATGGTGCACCTCGTCGGTCATCTCGTTGGCGGGCACACTCTGCGTCGGCCGCGGCAGGAAGCCACCTGCGCTCTGCCACGTCTTTGCGGAGAAGACGGCCAGGCCGCCCGATACGAAGAAGGCGGCGAGGAACAGGATCAAGAGGAAAAAAAGAAAGCGGATCAGCCGTTTCGGTGACCGCCGTCGTCTTGTTGCCATGAAATAAACACTCCTTTGTCCTCATTATAACACGCACGGTTTATTTCGTCAGCAACCGCATCGCCAAATGCGATGAGAGGGATCGCAAAAAAATCTGTAAAATTGTAAAGAAAAGGCTTGCAATATTATACAGCATAGATGTATAATTATAAACATCAATTCAAGGGGCCGAGCCCCGGAGGAGGAACTAGTATGAAAGTCAGTGTCCTGGGAGCAACGGGATACGCGGGAGCGGAGCTCCTGCGCATCCTCTACAATCATCCACAGGCAGAAGTCGTGCATGTCACATCCGAGAGCCACACGGGCGAGAAGATCGCGGATCTCTACCCGCACCTGCGAGGCTGCTACGACATGGTGCTCGAGAGCATGAAGGACATCGAGGCCATCGGCAAGGACAGCG
>OHXU01000329.1_pt1 | contig 18288 bp, 10 predicted proteins | sample 1580091 | NCBI WGS metagenome assembly OHXU01 (sample SAMEA3882529, study PRJEB24775) | human gut metagenome | biome: human-associated habitat; feature: intestine environment; material: feces | place: Netherlands | collected 2009/2010 | reverse complement strand
CGGCCACCTCATAACGTTCAGTCTTGGCGTTTTTCACGAACTTGCGGCCGTCTTCAGCCTGCCAGTACTTCATGAACTCGTCACCCCTTAGCTCTACCTTTACCTGCGTGCCGTCGGCAAGGGTTACAGTCTTCCACTGTCCGCGCTTTGCCGGAACGGCCGCCATGCCGAGCGTCAGCATGAGCATTGCGATTGCGATAAATGTTCTTTTCATAGTCGTTTGTTGTTTTGTTGTGCTCCGCCACCACGCCTATGGATAGACGCCAGGGGCGGCGATAGTTGTTCGGTATAATCAAAAAAAGGATGAAGCCGCGACATGCTGCGGTCGCAACTCCATCCTGTTTTTACAGGTTATAGTCCTTGCTTACTTGCGGTTAAGCTTGGCATTCTTGTTAAGCTGGAACACGGTTAAGACCTTATTTTTCTTTAGATTCATAACATTTGCCTTACCAGTCTTCATTCCTCGCATACTGTATTTAGCCTGACGCAACTTTTCAACATTCCTCATGGCTTTAGCTTTCGCCTGTGCAGATACGGCATCAGGCAATACAAGCACGCTCGTTGCCTCGTTTTCGTTGGCCGGGCCAGCCATTCCTTGTGAGTAAATGCTTGAGAATGAGAACAACAACTCACCGGCCGGGAACGTAATGACACCATTAGAAAGTGTGCCTTGTATTATTCCTGCTTGCTTGAGAATGTCGAATGTCCTGTCGCCGTACATAGGATACATCAAATCATAATTTAGTCCACCAACAGTGGCTATAAGCATCGCATCGCCGTCATCATAGAATCCCATAGGCTGGCCTTGTATATAAACTGCGTCCGGATCATGGGCGTTAATTGTTATGTTGTAATTCTGACTTTCGTCATAGCCAGTTTCACCTTGAATCTTATAGCCGTAGATATCAGGTGCGTAAGGATTGATTACACGATAAACGCCGGGCGTAGTCGTGCTTTCCTGTACTTCTACAGGATACTGTACAGGAGGAGCCGTAGTTCCTGATTCGTCAACACGAAGGTTCAGACAGAATATATGGTCGGTGTAGAGACCCGTTCCAAGTGATGTCCACTGACTCGGTCCAATAGCGAAGTTGAACGCTGTGGTGGCGTAGTTTTGCATTGCTAACGTGCCATTCTCGTCATAAGCGTATGCCACTGCAACCATAACGCAGTCACCATTGTATGAGCAAGGTATGCGCACCTCGCCATTTGATGTTACAGTAATTGTTTCGACAGCTCCGCCGAGAACCTGGTTAAGAGCTTCGTTCACGTCGCTTCCTTCTACAATTCCAACATGTACTTCATTGACGTCTGCGCCCATCGTGACGTTACCCATTGCATAGTTGTTGCCGTCCTGACTTACAAATGCGCCGAGATAGTTTACGCTTACATTGTAATCTTTAGGATCATATGTATAGTCGGGGAATGTAATGGTGATTATGCCGTCATTGGTAGCCTGGCTGTTTCCATAAACACTTGAACCGCTCTGATATGCGAAGTAGTACGGAGCGAGCTGTACTGCGCCGGGAAGGCCGCTGTCTTGGAATGCAAGTACACGGTTGTGCGTGATATCCATATTCTGCAAAAGTGACGGATGCCATATCTCGGCTGGAGTTCCAACACCGAAGATGTCGTATCCTAAGGATGTCTCGTCAAAATATACTAAACCGTCCTCTTCGACTGGTTGTCCCGTACTGGGCAGGACATCGCCTGCATGTAGCACAGTGAACTGGAGGAAGTCGGCACCATCCGTACCGGAGAGAGCTTCATAAGGCCGCAAAATGCGGAATTGGTTGGGGTTTGAATCAATTTGCCTGATTTCTACCGGAGCATTGTACACTCCAATATAAGCGTCTGTAAACGTACCTGTTCCAATCACGGTGTAAGGAGGCCACATTACTACGCTGAATGAATAAGAAGACTCTCCATAAGGAGTTGTGTAATCAGCATCGGCAATGCTTAGGGTCACATCATAATAAGTATCGGCCGTAATTTGGTTAGGATCGTAGTCGATTGTTATGTTGGCCTCGCTCTGTCCTGCCTCGAAGGTTACAGATTGCGGTATGGTAAGCTGGCCGCTTTCGTCTGTGGCCGTAATATTTACGGTCAGTTCCTCGTCGGTATTTACACGACTGATAGGCACAAGGAAGTGCGCCCCGTCATTAGTGATAGTAACCGTAGAGGCCAACGTGTTGCTGAAATATACCTGCTGCCCTTTAGCGGCCTCGGCAGAGTATTCGTACTCCTCGGTACATGACCCCAAGGTTAGGGTCATGACCGAAAGAAGCAACATTGTGAAATAACTTAATATCTTGTTCATTGTTTCTCGTTATTAATTTATTTGTTATTAGGAGCCAAGACTATTATTATTCTTGTGTAGTTCTATAGCTTGGATCTGGGTTGTTATAACCGCGCACTCCGGCGTTGCCGTTCTCCTCACTCTGTACTATACACCAGTTCATCCAACCCGGTCTTGTCGTGAGAGAGTTTGCTTGGCTCTGTGCCCGGGATCCATGGTTACTGCCTGAATAGCCCTTGACAACAGGGTAGTCAAGACGCTTGATGTCGAAGAAGCTCTGTCCTTCGCCCCAAAGTTCTACACGCTTCTGGAATACTATTTCCTCTATCACGTCGTCCTTGGCTGTTACAGGGCAGGTGTAATCAGCGTCACGGTAGTTCTTCATGAAATATTCGAGCAGCTGTATTGCACCCGAAACGTCATCGTCCTGGGCTGCGGCCTCGGCCTCGATGAAGTACATTTCCTCAACACGCATCAACGGGAACGAACTTACGTTGCCGATTGTGTAGTCGGTGATGTTGCCGCTGTTGGGGCGGAATTTCAACGAAGTGAGTTCCTGGAGAGCTTCGCCTACGCCTTCGTCGATGTATGCGTTCTGGCCATTAAGAGATGATGTTGCTGGTGCTTTCCACTCAAGTTTGCGCCAGTCGGTATCGCTTATACGGTCATACATGTTTGCGTCTATCATCGAGAAAGTGTTCGTGCTGCCGTAATCCATTGGTCCACAGTAGCCGTAAACAGCCTCGTTAGCAGCGAAAGCAGTCCAGCAGAGCAGGTTGCTTACGTTACCCGTAGTGTACTGTGCGCCCCACATCCACTTTGTTATGTCGTTAAAGCCGGTGATGGTACTAAGCGCTTCGTCACGCGTCATAGGAACAATTCCGGAGAGTGCAGCCTCGTCGATAGCCTTACGGGCATAATTCTTGGCATCTGCATATTGTCCGAGCCACATGTAGAGACGTGCTTTCAGGCCGTAAACGCAGTCAAGATGAGGCATGTTCCTCTCTGACAGCGACAGGTTAGATATGTACTGCTCGGCATTGTTGAGGTCTTCGAGGATGAAAGCGGCCATGTTCTCTTTCGACGCACGCGGGTTGTTGCGCGCCTCTTCCTCGGTAGTCGTCTCCTTGACAATAGGCACCGTCAAGTTGAGGATAGGATTGCCTTCAGGGCTTTGGGGCTGCGTATACTCATTCTCGAGGAACTCATACTCGCGCGCCATATCGAGATAAGTCATAGCGCGGAAAGCGAGCGCGGCGCCAAGGTATCCCTTCAGCTCGTCGTCAGCAGTCTCAGGGTCAACCATCGCGATGGCCTTGTTGGCCATGTTGACCATTCCCATCTGGTACTCCCACTGGAACTGGGCGTACGCATACTCGCGTCCCATACCCTGGTTTTCGTACCAATACCAGAACTGGTGGTAGTTACGTCCGCCATCATATATGGCCATGTCGGCTGTCTGCAGGTCACGTATGCGCATTATTGCGCCGTACCCCCATCCCCAGTGATAGCTTGTTGTCCAAGGCTGGCACAGGTATGCTGCCGAACCGCGCAGTATTTGGAGGATATTGTCGGCGTTGTTCTGCTCCACCTGTTCGGCCGTAGCGCCGCTCGTGGGCTCAGTCTCGTCTATACAGCCCGTGAACGTCATCGCCGACGAGGCAAGCATGAGAGTGCTTAATCCGTATATTAATATCTTTTTCATTGTCGTTGTTTCCTTTCTTTATGATTAGAATGTTACGGTGATACCGCCCGAGATGGTGCGGATAGGAGCGTAGTAAGCTGAGCTGGTCTGGCCGGTAATGCTTTGGCGCGGGTCAAGTCCCTGGCGCTTAGACCACAGCCAGAGGTTGTTGCCGGTTACGTAAACACGCAGCTTGTTTATACCGATTTTGCTCGTGAGGCTTGCCGGAAGAGTGTAGCCTACGTTGAGGTTTTGCAGGCTAAGGTACGAGCCGCTTGTAAGCCAACGGTCGCAGGCAGCGCCGAAGCTCATGTCGCCGTAAACCAGACGGGGCACGCTTGTATTGGTATTTTCGGTCGTCCATGCGTTGAGAAGGTCGGCGTGAATTGCGCTACCGCCGCTCGACATGCTCATCAAGCTTGCGTAAGAAGAGTCGTAAACCTTGCCGCCAAGCTGGTAAGCGAAGTCGATAGAGAAGTCAAAACCTTTATAAGAAAGATGTGTTCCGAAACCTCCGTATGCCCAAGGCAGTGCAGAACCGCAGAGATAGCGTGACGCCTTGGAGTAGTCGCTGGTCACTTCTCTCGTAACATTGCCGTTTTCGTCAGTTACGTTCTTGTAGAAGAGAGCGTTACCAGTCTCAGGATCAACGCCTGCGTACTTGGTGAGATACCATGTATACAGAGGCTCACCTTCGCCGTAGAACTGTTCGCCGCTACTGTAACCGCCAACACCGTCAACTACGAGAGTCTTGTTCTCGGCCGGCATTGATGTTATCTTGTTCTTGTAAGCGGTGAAGTTAAGGTTGATACCCCATTCGAAATCCTTTGTGCGGAATATAGTTCCGTCAAGCTCAACCTCGACACCCTGGTTGCTCATGTTACCGATGTTGTCGTAGTAACCGCTGTAGCCGTAAGAGCCGGGCAATGTAAAGAACGCGAGCATGTCTGTGGTCTTGCGGTAGAAGTACTCTACGCTACCGGCAAGGCGGCCACGGAAGAATGAGAACTCGAAACCTGTATTGAAGTTGCCGCCCTTCTCCCATGTAATGTCGCGGTTACCCTTCGTCGATGTAGGTATTACCGATATGTTGCCGTAACCGGGAACAATCGTGTAAGTATCGGTGTAGAGGTAATTCGTGATGTTGTCGTTACCTTGCTCACCATAAGAAGCCTTGAATTTCAACTCGTCAATCCAAGGAGCATTGAACCAGCTCTCCTTGCTGATTATCCACGCGCCGCCGACAGACCAGAAGTTACCCCAACGGTTCTCCGGGGCGAAGCGTGAAGAAGCGTCGCGACGGTAAGATACAGAGCCAAAATACTTTTGGTCGTAGTTGTACTGTATGCGTCCGAGCCAGCCTTCAGTGTTATAGTCGGTACGGTAAGAATCCATGCCACCGTCGGTAACGGCGCCTGCCAACTCGTCATTTGACATAGAGAACTGGTTGGTCCTGCTGGCAGAGAGGAGATAGTAACGTGTGCGGTAGTAATCGTGCGCAAGCATAACCTCAACGTCGTGCTTGTCGAACACGTGGTGCCAGTTAAGTATCTGCTGGTAGTTGTAGCTCCATGTACGCGTGTGGTACTTGTCGACACCTCCGTTCATTGAAGCGAACTGGCCGTAGAAAGGCTGTGTAGTGTTGGTCTGGCGGAACTCGTCTACCATTACCGTGTTCAAGGAAGTGAACTTAAAGTCCTTCAGGAAACGTACCTCGGCAAAACCTGTTGCGTTGAACGAATTGCGGTCAACATTATTCTCCTGAAGTTCGTTAGCGTTAATCGGGTTACTGCCGCTGAACGTAGGACGCGACAGGCCGATAATCTGTCCGTCACCCCAGTCGTACATCTTGCCGCCCGTATTTGGGTCAGTCATAATCTTGCCGTTGCCGTCACGCACGTAAAGCGGGTAGATAGGAGCCACGTTGTTTACGGCGAAGATATTACCAGACGAAGAACTTGAGCCTTCATCGCCCAGATAGTCGGTAGTCGCATGAGCGTAGCTGAAGTTACCGCCCATCTTCAACCAATCCTTAATCTGATAGTCGGCTTTCAAACGGCCCGTGAAGCGCTCATACTTGGAACCGATGGTGATACCGTCGTTGCTCAGGTAGCTTGCCGAACCGTAGAACGAGCCCTTGTTATTGGCGCCCGAAGCGGTTATGGTATATTCCTGGCGAAGGCCGTTCTGGAAAGTAGCATCCTTCCAGTCATCGGGCATAAGGGTGTAAGCGTTGCCTCCGTAATTGATAACACGGCCAAGCGTGGCGTTCGGGTTAATCTTGCCGTCAGAACCTATAAGATACTGTCCAGCGGGAACAGTAAATACGTTGTATCCCAAGCCGTAGCTTGCAGAGTTTATCATGTTGTCGCGGGCCCACACGTGCGCATCAGCCTCTGACATCGGGAACGTAGGATTGTTCTGCTGCGGCGTCATTGCGTAGTTCTTCAAGGCCTGGTAGTATGTCTCGTAATACTTCGCCGGGCTGTCTACCGTCTTATAATTAGGTATACCCTTAGAGTTGGAACCCCACTTAGCGTCGAACGTAATAGACGAACGTCCCTGCTCAGCACTCTTTGTAGTTATGATGACAACGCCGTTGGCGCCACGTGCACCGTAGAGGGCAGCAGAAGCTGCGTCCTTCAATACCGTCATCGAAGCTATGTCGTTCGGGTTTATATTGTTATAGTCGCCATCGTAAGGCGCGCCGTCAACGATGATAAGCGGGTCGTTGCCGGCGTTGATTGAGCTGATACCGCGAATCTTGATATTGAATGATTCTGTACCGGGCATACCTGAAGCGTTGTTGATTTGCACACCCGACATCTTGCCGGTAAGCGCGGACAACGCATTGGCATTAGCCGTTTTCGTGATTTCTTCAGACTTGATTACAGCCGCCGAACCAGTAAATGCCGACTTGGTGGTAGTACCGTAAGCCACGACCATCACCTCGTCGAGGTCAGTAAGCACAGGAAGCAGTACCACCCTGACGCTATTGCCCTTAACGGTGACGTCCTGCGTCTCCATTCCGACGTACGACACGCGCAGCTTGTTGTGTCCGGCCGGCAGAGACAGCGAGAAGCGACCATCGGCGTCGGTTACGGCTCCGGTGTTGGCGTCGACTACACGGACGGTCGCGCCTATGATGGGCTGCCCGTCCTCATGGGACACCACCGTGCCCGTGACTGTCGTTTGGGCCAGTGCCATTCCCAGTGACAGGAACAGGCAGGCCAAAATCATTGTTAGTCTTTTTTCCATAAATACTCTCTCTAATTAAATAAATAAATTATACTTTTGTTACAATTTGCAAAATTAAAGATAATTTCAATAAGAACGAAATAAAAATGAAAAAAATATGTGTTTAAATCCGCTTTTTAACAAAACAACGTCAAATTTCCACAATCTACCTCTATAAGTGTCACTTTGACAGCCATTTTTCTTTCACTTTGTTCAGTCAGTTTCTGCATAAACAATGAATATTTAAGCAAAACGGACGTTTTTTTACGTAAAATCATGGGTTATTGCCGACAAAACAGTCTGTGGCTTTTATAGGGTGCATTTTTTACACTTGTTTGTTTAAAGAGCGTTTAAGTATCAAGTTGAAGCGTGCTGAAGACGGTCGAAAGCCGTCATGAGAGCGATTTGTTAATGCATAATTATGCATGCGAAACTTTAATTTTTAACATTACTTAAGTTAACGTTTAGATTCGACAAGGCCCTACTTCCGTAAACTTTCCGTTGCCACTTCACAATGTATCGTGTGACGGCTACGGAGTGGATAGCGGTGTGACGAGCGCGTCATGGGTACACCCGTTACATGAGTTAGGCACGAGAACAGACAAATACGGGGCATTATCCGATTGTATTTAATATAGATATTGTACAAAATTCACTTATAAGTTTAAACAAGGTATTGGCGCATAAGCATACCGTACGCACCTGACGCCTACGGAAAAGACGGTCTTCAGACGCGTCGGAAGCCGCCTTTTGCACTTCAAAATGCCGTCTTTAACAGCCTCAAAGACGGCATTTTATATTATAAGGTAATAACGTCTTTTCGGTTATAAACACCACGACACTTTACCCTTAAAGTATCGAATGATAAATTTTTGCCGTGGATTTCTTACGCATTTCATCGTGGATGAAGCGACAAAAGAGTTGCGCCATGGCGGCATAGAAGCATGAACGGACACGCCAGGGCAGTGCGTCCAATGGGGAAAAAGCGGTGAAAATTATCCTTAAATTATTTAATTAGAGAGAGTAAAGAGTATGATTAAGAAATTATTTCTGACACTATTCTGTGCCGTATTATCCGCAGGTATAGCCTTTGCCCAAGGCGGAAGCAAGGTTAACGGCATTGTAGTCGATGAGATCGGAGAGCCAGTCATAGGTGCATCGGTTTTTGTCAAAGGAACAAAGACGGGAGCCGTAACCGATGTTGACGGTAAGTTTTCGATAAACACATCGCCTGGAAGCACTTTGGTCATTACCTATGTGGGTTATGAGAAAGTGGAAACGAAGGCTGAAAGCGGAATGAAAGTAACGATGTCGCCTTCCAGCCACGCCTTGGGTGAAGTGGTTGTAACCGGTATGCAGAAAATGGACAAGAGACTCTTCACCGGTGCCACGGCCAAGATTGATGCCGAAAAGGCCAAGCTTGACGGTGTTGCCGACGTCAGCCGCGCCCTTGAGGGACGCATTGCCGGCGTGTCGGTGCAGAACGTGTCGGGAACATTCGGTACGGCCCCTAAAATCCGCGTGCGCGGCGCAACGTCAATATACGGCACTTCGTCGCCGTTATGGGTTATTGACGGAGTTATCCAGGAAGATGCCGTAGACGTTAGTGCCGACGACTTGTCTTCCGGCGATGCCGTTACACTTATATCCAACGCCATTGCCGGACTCAGCGCTGACGACATAGAGAGTTTTCAGGTGCTCAAGGACGGCTCGGCCACGTCCATATACGGTGCGCGCGCAATGGCGGGAGTTGTAGTCATCACGACGAAACGCGGCAAGGCAGGGCGCAGTACGGTTAACTACACGGGTGAATTCACCTATCGCATGAAACCGTCTTACGACCAATATAACATCAGCAACTCACAGGAGCAGATGGGCATATACAAGGAAATGGAGGAAAAGGGATGGCTTGAGTTCTCGACGCTTGCAAACAGTTCGTCGTCGGGTATTTACGGAAGGATGTATAATCTTATAGCCCAATATGACCAGACGAACGGGCAGTTCGGCCTCCCCAACACCGAAGCGGCCATGGCGCAATACCTGCAGCAGGCCGAATTCCGCAACACCGACTGGTTCGACCTTCTGTTCAACAATAATATCGTGCAAAACCACTCGGTAAGTATTTCCACCGGCTCGGAGAAAGCCAACCTCTACGCTTCCGTATCAGCGATGAACGACCCGGGCTGGACAAAGGACAGCAAGGTAGAACGCTATACGGCTAACATGAACGCTACGTTTAACCTGTCAAAGAACCTGTCGGTATCTATCTTGACCAATGGCTCCTACCGTGACCAGCAGGCCCCGGGTACACTGAGCCAAAGCACCGATGTGGTGACTGGTGCCGTAAGCCGTGATTTCGACATAAATCCGTTCAGCTACGCGATGAACACGTCGCGCGCACTTGACCCTAATGACACCTACACCCGTAACTACGCACCGTTCAACATATTTCATGAGCTCGACAACAATTACATTGACTTGTCAATCTCCGACCTGAAATTCCAAGGCGAAATATCGTGGAAGCCAATAACGGGATTGGAGTTCCATCTCCTCGGAGCATACAGGACACAGAAAACATCGCAGGAGCATTCAGTACTTAACGAGTCAAACCAAGCTGAGGCATACCGTGCCGGAGTTGACGACCCTAACATAATGTACAACAACCGTTTCCTCTACCAGGACCCGGACAATCCGAACTCGTTGCCTATATCAGTTATGCCGACCGGTGGAATCTATATCCGCAACGATTACATGGTAAAGCAGCTTGACTTCCGCGGAACCGTGCAATACAACAAGATATGGAACGACACGCACATAATGAATCTTTTTGGCGGCATGGAGGTAAACAAGACCGACCGTGACCAGTCAATGCACTCGGACTATGGCGTGGACTTTGACAATGGCCGAATAGTGAACATAACCCCTGAATTCTACAAGCAGGCACGTGAGCAAGGCACCATACTTACGTCATTCGCAAAAACATGGACACGTAACATTGCCTACTTCCTGAGCGGAAGCTACTCATACAAGGGGCGTTATACTGTGAACCTTACCGGGCGATATGAGGGCACCAACAAGCTTGGCCGTAGCCGTAGCGCAAGATGGCTGCCTACATGGAACGTGTCAGGCGCCTGGAATGCGCACGAAGAGACATTCTTCAAGAAATGGATGGAAAGGACTAACGGCGCTCTGTCACACCTTACGCTGCGCGCTTCATACTCGTTGACAGCCGACCGTGGCCCATCATGGGTTACCAATGCACTGCCTGTGTTCATTGCCGAAAATGTGTGGAGACCACAGGGAGACCAGATTGAAACGGGAATTTACCTGTCGGACCTTGCAAACACGGAGCTAACGTACGAAAAGAAGCATGAGCTGAACCTCGGCTTTGACGCCGGTTTCCTAAATAACCGAATCAATCTGAACTTTGATATTTATTGGCGCAACAACTATGACCTCATCGGAATTATCCAGACGCAGGGCGTTGGTGGAACAATCCAGAAATATGCCAATGTTGCAACAATGAAGTCGAACGGTGTGGAAGCTACGCTGTCCACACGGAATATCCAGACAAAGGACTTCAACTGGACAACAGACCTGACATTCTCGTACGCCAAGAACAAAATTACCGACCTTGACTCACGTTCAAACGTAATCAGCCTCGTATCCGGCCAATCCAGCTCGGCTTCATCCGGACGCTTCCGCGAGGGATATCCTGTGTCGGCACTGTTCTCAATCCCATTCGTAGGACTCAACGACGAAGGATTGCCCCAGTTTATCAACGAAAATGGAGAGATAACCACGTCGGACATCAACTTCCAGGAATACGAGAACATTGACTACCTGAAATATGAAGGACCGACAGAGCCTACCATCACTGGTGGTTTCAACAACACCCTGTCCTACAAGAACTGGCGCCTTAACGTGTTTATCACCTATTCTTTCGGCAATAAGGTTCGCCTTGACCCTGTATTCGCAGCCGGATATTCGGACATGACGGCCATGCCTAAGGAATTCAAGAACCGTTGGGTTCAGTCCGGCGACGAGTACATCACGGACATACCTACTATAGCGAGTGTGCGCCAATACCAGAACGACAGCCAGCTGTCGTATGCATACAACGCCTACAATTATTCTACAGCCCGCGTGGCCGACGGAGGCTTTATCCGTCTGAAGGATGTATCATTAACTTACAACCTGCCTATGAATTTTGTCAAGAGAATAGGACTCGGCTCTGCATCATTAAAACTTGACGCAACAAACTTGTTCCTGCTATATGCCGACGACAAACTTAACGGTCAGGATCCGGAATTCGTCAACGCTGGAGGCGTAGCAACGCCATTATCAAGACAATTCACCTTTACCATAAGGCTTGGTATTTAATAATTGCGAAACTAAAAAAGAATTTGACAATAATGAAGCTTTCTATATATAAGTTTTTCCAGGTTGGTGCAATGGCACTTGCTTTTATGTCATGCAACGACTTCTTAGACCAGAACCCCGACGAGCGTGTAGATATAGACACAGAGGAGAAGGTGGTACAGCTGCTATCGACCGCATACTCGAACGCCAACTACGGCTATCTATGCGAAATGTCGAGCGACAATATCATAGACAATAATTCGCCTCACCGCCCGGCTGATCCCGACTCACGTGTAACCTCGGTATATTATAACCTTGCGCCGTACGAGCGCATTCGAGCCTGTAGAGTCGTCAACCGATACAGACTCTCCCTCGATGGTATGGGAAGGATGTTACGGCGCCATAGCCACTGCCAACCATGCACTCCAGGCAATTGACGAAATTGTGGAAAAGAACGGAGGCGAGATGTCGCAGACGCTTAGGGCAGCGCGCGCCGAAGCCTTGCTCATACGTGCCTATCACCACTTCATACTGGTCAATGTATTCTGCCAGGCCTACAAAAGCCCTGAACTCAGCAAGCAAGATATAGGTATACCTTACATAACTACGGTGGAGAACACCGTGCATCCAGATTATGAGCGAGGCAACGTTGCTGACGTGTACAGCAACATACAAGCAGACCTTGAGGCCGGCCTGGCCGACATCAGCGATGCCAACTACAACATGCCAAAATGGCACTTCAACGTCAACGCAGCACATGCTTTCGCTGCTAGGTTTTACCTGTTCACAAGGAACTACGACAAAGTGATAGAGCACGCTGACGCTGTACTCGGTCAGGGTACGGCAAACCTCTCCACCATGCTCATGAGATACGATGGCTTCGACGGCTGTACTTACTCCGACGACTACGCTAACGTATGGCAAAGCCCCAACGCCAATAACAACCTTATGCTCATAGCCACAAATTCTGTGATGTGGAGACGTTTCCTCGGATATCGCTACGCACACAACGGCGACGCCATACGCAGTACGTACTACCGCACCGGACCTAACTGGCGCTGGTATGTCATTCCATGCGGATATGTAGCCGGCATGACTTTCTATGCAGGCGAACAGGATTACGGGTATGTATCATCCAAAATAGCCGAAAGGTTTGAATACACAGACGTTGTCGCCGGCATTGGTTACCCCCACGTTATCCGCCGTGAATTTACCGCCACAGAACTGCTACTCGAGCGTGCAGAAGCCAAGCTGTTATCGCAGACCAGCCAAGATATACCAGGAGCTGTTGCCGACCTCATAGCCTTCGACGACAGCCGCCGCACGTTCTCGTCTGCCGATACACAGAGATTCGAGGCGAATGGAGCATTGACACCGCTTACCGAGAGCCTCATCCTTTCATACTACTCCAATATGAATAACCCCAACTGTTTCGAAAACTGGGATTTCACACAACGCATGAGTCCGGATTTTATTGTTCCGGCCAACGTGGTAACTTACATGAATTGTCTGAATGACATGAGAAGGTTCGAAACAGTCTTTGACGGCTTACGCTTCTTCGACCTCAAACGTTACGGTATTGAATACTCACATTCTATCGGAAATCCCGCACGCGTTGAGACTCTGACATGGGACGACCCACGCCGTGCCATCGAAGTGCCGCAGGAAGTTATCGCGGCAGGAATGGAGTCGTCGCGCCCGCTTGCCAACGACGCCGCAAGACAGGATCTCTCTTCGCTAAAAGTAAAAAACGACTAAATAAAGGAGACCATCAATATGAATTCAAAACTTAAAATATTATTGTTCGCCGTGATGACGCTCATCGCCGGCAATTGTATAGTCTCATGCTCAGATGACGACTTCGGGCCGTCTATATTTGACACCGTGGAAAGACCTTTGGACAGATCGCTGACAACGTTTCCGTTGGATACGTTCGTCAAGGTTAACTTCCTCGAGCCTTACAACCTGCGCTTCCTTTATAAGATGGAGGACATTGGCTCAGACCTCGAGGTTAACTTGGTGCCAGCCGTCTACGACCAAAGCGTCAAACTCGCCGTGCTATCCAAATATCTTTGGTACGATGTGTACGAGCAATGCGCTGATGCCGATTTCCTAAAGATATACAGCCCAAGGATAATCCATGTCATCGGGTCCCCGTCTTACAACCCATCTTCGGGCACTGAGACGCTTGGTGAAGCCGAGGGAGGACTGAAGATAACACTCTATAACGTGAACAACCTTGACGAGACGGACATAGATGATCTTAACGAAATGTTCTTCAAGACCATGCATCACGAATTCGGGCACATTCTTGCACAGAACTATGCCACTCCTACCGACTTCAACCTGTTATCGAACAGCAGCTATAACCCTATGGACTGGCAGAACACTCCCGACTCGCTCGCGGCCGCTCAAGGTTTCGTCTCGCCCTACGCCTCGTCACAGTCGCGTGAAGATTGGGTGGAAGTACTGGCCAATTATGTTGTTAAAGATGTTAACACATGGAACAACCTGCTCAACACAGCAGGCTACGATTGGGAGACGGTAGACATGAGCGCTACCGAATTCAACAGGCTTGTGGCAACAGGAGGCAGCCGCGACTCTATCGGATACTTCTACGAGATCTCCGCAAATGCCAATTCCGATGAAAGTGAGCAGCAGTGGACAATACAGCGAAAGGTTATACAACGTGATGCCAACGACAGGCCAATACTTGACGATGACGGAAACATCATATACCTTGAACAAGACGGAATTGACGGCAGGAACTTGATACAGCAGAAGCTTGAGATGGTCCGCGAATGGTTGCAGACCAACTTCAACATCGACATTGACGACGTGCGCAACGAAGTACAACGCCGTCAGTGGCTTACCGATGCCGACGGAAACTTCGTAACAGGCCCTGACGGACGTTTCATCAACCGTCTTACAGCCCCGCTCGATACCGACCCGTCAAAGACACTCATGGAGTCGCTTCTTGATGATGTAAACAAATATAGGGATTTACAGACAGCAGAATAATAAGCAAGGCAATAATAAGGGTTATGAGCTGCTCGTCCGGACGCGTGTTTTGTGACAGGCAAGTGCTTATGTAATGGTAATAGCGATATCGTCAGATCGCCGTGGCAAGCAGCCTCGTAACCCTTTTACCGTTAAACCATAAACAAGAATGACAATGAACAAGATATTATCAATAACGTTACTTTGCGCTATAGCAGTGGCATTTACGGGTTGCGCCGGTGAGGAAGACGACCTGTTCAGCTCTTCGGCTGCGGAAAGGCTCGATGAAAGCAAGTCGCTTTACACTGAGCGGCTCGAATCGTCGCCCGCGGGCTGGGTAATGGAGTATTATCCCACTAACAACAGCAACACAGACGACGTATCGTCACTTGGTTACCTGCTGTTAGCACGCTTCGACCAGGACGGCATGGTGCGCATGGCCATGAACAACACTTTCTCCAACAATGCCTTCCTTGAAGATGAGTCGGCATGGGAAGTCATTGCCGACAACGGTCCAGTGCTAACATTCAACACCTACAACAACTGTATACACGCCTTCTGCGATCCAGGACAAGTATCGCTTCCCGGCACAGAGCTTGGCCGAGGAGCCGAAGGCGACTATGAATTCGTGGTAATCAATCTTGACGACAATGCGGAGTACGGTATGTTCAAAGGCAAGAAGCGAGGCACATACATACGCTTCACACGCCTTGAGGACGGCACCGACTACCAGGCATACCTCTCTGACGTACAAACCTTTACCAACACGATGTTCCCATCCACAGCACCCAACATGTGCGTAGTGACGCTTGGCGATAGCGTGATGAGCATGGCAAACGCCAGCAGCGGCATACCAAACATCTACCCCTACGGCGGCGACCCGATACAGCAGGAGAGTTACCATCCCTTCCTCATAACCAAGCATAACGACAGGTACTACCTGCGTTTCCGCGACGCGATGAACGCTCCCGACGGTACCGAGGCTCAGGAATTCGTCTACGACGAGGAAAACGATATATTCACGGGAGTGGAGAACCCAGAGTTTACCGTAGCAGGCGAGAACCCTGCAACGTTCTTCACACAGGCGATGGAAGACGGAAACACATGGCAGTTGAATAGAAATTGTGACATGTCAGATGACTTTTTGGCGCTATACGACGCTGTAAGAACAGGATTCAGCGCTGTACGCTATACTTTTAATTACTTAACATGGAGCATGCAGGACGGACAGTTGCAATGCATCCTGAATTATCGCCCACAGAGAGGCGGTGCGGTAAATATCGCCTACAATTTTGATTTTACGCAAACCGAAAGCGGAGCAACTCTTTCATACACAGGCCCCGTGGATAATTCCGGAGCTAACGTGCTTGCAGCCATTCCGGCAATAACAGACTTGTTCAACGCATTCAATGGCGAATATGACATTACGGCGGGCACGACAAAGTTTAACCTTACAAACATAAGGCTCTCGAAAGGAGACAACAGTTGGTTTGTTCCAATGTTTAATTAACTAAAATTTTACGATTATGAAAAGAACATTTTTTACTCTGACAGCCGTTCTGGCCTCAGCTTTATGCTTCGCCCAGACAACGGAGCGCATCGACGTAGGAACGATGCAAAAGGTAAGACAGACGAAGGCAACGTCGCAAGTAATGACGTTGAAATCTAAGGATGCGCCGAAAAAGTCGGCAGCTACGGGTAATTATTATACACGTCCTGCAGGCACAATGTACTGCGGCTTCGACAAGGAAGGAATGGGATACTATAATGTAAAGCTTGTTGCACCTGCATACACGGATATGCAATTTACAAACATGAACGCCGACAGAAGCGGTAACTGGTATCTTAACGCACAAACCGGCTTAGTATCTGCCGACGACATGGCAGATGCCGACAACAACCTTATAATAGAAGGCGGTATACAGGGCGGCTATTACTTACCTGAGCCTGTATTGGTGAATGGCAGCGATTCATACAAACTTCCCAACAATTATGGTTCTACGTACATGGGACAAATTTCCACCAGTTACGAAATAACCCCGTTGACATACACCGACAGCCATGTCGGCAGGCCTCTGAATGGGTGGGGTATATTATCGTCTCATTATCTCTATGGGGCTGGAACTTATAACGATCCTGAATTAGGAGCACTTACCAGTATTGGCGTAAGGCAACATTACGAAAAACCAATATCACCATTGTATGTTGAGGATATTTATCTCAGTGCGGTATCCAACAACGGCGACGACACCCCGCTTAAGAACGGCGCTACCCTAACAATGAGAATTACCAACGACGCAGGCGAGGAAATAGCCGTACTCACAGCCGGAGCAGAAGACCTTACACAAGAGGGCGATCCTAAATCCGACGAATATTACGGTTTGGCTTATCAATGGAATATCGTTTTTACGAATAAAGTTGAAGACCCGCTTTCAGGAACGTTGGTGGCAAATCCGTTTGTAATAGATGAGGCATTCAATGTCGAAATAACCGGATTTGACAATCCTGACGTTAATTTAGGTCTCTGTGGATTCCAATGCGCAGAAGAAGATCCTCTCGAAGATGCTGATGTCTTATTATCAGATGGGGATGAGGTGTATGCACTTAGTTATACCTCAGCTAATTTGGCCCTTCCCATGACTTTCACAGGAATCTTCGACTATGTTGACGTAAGCTCAGTATTGTCATATTACACGGACGACACACAAACGGCAACGGTTGACATCGAGAACTGCAATGTATTGCGCATTACTGACGACGGAACAAGTTGTTATATGGACAACGAGGCTGGAGAGCCGGCTGCTTATGTAATGACAGGCGCAGACTGGTACGATGATAACCAGAACGAAAATTATTATTATGAAGTAGCTTCTTCAAGCGACGGTAGCGGCGACTGGATTACCTCTTACGCCGTTGACAATACCAGCTGGATTGAACTCGGCTATAACTTCATAACTTTCTCTGCTACCGCTTGTCCTTCAGGCGAAGGCCGCTGGGCAGTAGTCAACATCGTTGGCCGTGGCGTAACTTCGGCTACTCCGATTATCCTCCTGCAGGGTACGGCTACACTTGACGACGTGAATATACCTTCAGGCATAACCAATATAACGACGGGTAACAGCAACAAGGAGTTCGACCCGAACGCTCCTGTCTACAACCTCGAAGGCCAGCGCGTGTCTAAGGACGCCAAGGGCATACTTATCCAGAACGGCAGGAAGTTCATAAGGAAGTGATGACTTACCGTGACACTGGCTATTAACATTTATCGGTCTCGGCCTGGCTCTTTGCCATGCCGGGGCCTTTTACGTTAAACGAACAACCATGCACAATATACACCATGGTTAAGCAACAAGACGTTTGTCATCACAAGTGAGAAGCCTGGCAGTTAAACCTTAGTCTATTTAGTTACTTTTGAAATTTCACATTATTAAATTTTGCATTATGAAAGATATTAAACGATTCTTGTTTTTGCCGGTTTTGCTCGCGGCATGCGCCGTTACGTTTGCCGTACCGGCCAAGCGGGGGCAGTGGCGCACGGTAACACTTGCCGACGGTTCGGAAGTACGCGTCGAGCTGCGCGGAGACGAGTTCGGCAGCTTCTGGCAGGCCGAGGACGGCCGGCGCTTCGTTGAGAGCGCACGCAAAGGCGTCTACGAGGTGGCAGACATCAAGGCGATAGCCTCACGCGCGGCGCTGAAGCGGCAGG